>OIZO01000362.1_pt1 | contig 32547 bp, 35 predicted proteins | sample 1588551 | NCBI WGS metagenome assembly OIZO01 (sample SAMN03283271) | human gut metagenome | biome: human-associated habitat; material: feces | host: Homo sapiens | place: Peru | collected 2012 | reverse complement strand
GAGCCTAAACTTAATCAGGCTCTTTGAGGGCGGAATTTATTCCGCTTTTTTATATTATAGGAAACTTATCATAGTATGATAAATTTCTGTAGAAGATAAATATTGCGAGCCTAAGATTTTCTTATTACATTTGTTAGAAAAGCTTAGGTTCGCTTTTTTTTTTGCTTTAATGCATTTTTTTATAAAAACAGAATAAATATTAAAAATAGGAGAGATAAAAAATGATTGTTAAAGCGGTAAAAATGAAAAAATTTTCTATTGTATTAATTGTGTCAGTAACAATTATAGTAATAATAGGATCGTTTTTTTTAGTTAAGTCTTTTGCAGAGGAACAAAAACAAGAAGAGAAAAAATATATAAAATGGGTGGATTTTAATGTTCCATTAGAAGTACTAGAAAAAACTTCAAAATTAGATATAAATTCGCATAACAAAGATGAAGAAATAAAATTAAATTGGATTGAACTTATTTCATATTTGGCTACAAAATATGGTGGTAATTTTAAACAATTTAAACAAAAAGATTTAGACGATATAGTGGCAAGGCTAAAAAATGGCGAAAACATGAATGAAATAACAAAGGATATGAAACTATATTCTTACTATATAGAAGCATATACAGCAATATTAGATGAATTTATAGGAAATTACCAAATAGAAACTCTAGATGAAAATCAAAATAAAATATATAAAGAAAAGTATGGAATAAAAGTATTTTTACCAATTGCTAAAAATTATGGATTCAGTCATTATGATGATTTTGGAAATGCAAGATCATATGGATATAAAAGAATCCATTTAGGAAATGACTTAATGGGCTCTATAGGAACACCAATTATAGCGGTAGAAAGTGGAATAGTAGAAGCATGTGGTTGGAACCAGTATGGAGGTTGGAGAGTTGGAATAAGAAGTTTTGACGGAAAAAGATACTATTATTATGCACATTTAAGAAAAGACCATCCATATGCCAAAGACATGTGTGAGGGTAAGATAGTAAAAGCAGGAGATGTAATAGGATACCTTGGAATGACTGGATATAGTGCAAAAGAAAATGTAAATAATATAAATGTTCCACATTTACATTTTGGAATGCAACTTATATTTGATGAATGTCAAAAAGAGGGAGTTAACCAAATATGGATTGACGTATATTCAATTATAAATTTTTTAAAGAAAAATAAATCTGAGGTATATAAAGCATACACAGATACAAAAGATTATGAAAGAAAGTATAACATAATAGATCCAATTGTAGAACAAAGAGAAAACTCACAGGAATAAATCTGTGAGTTTTCCACATATTATTAGTAATTTGTTGATAAATTTAAAAATATTTATTATAATAAGTGCATTATGGAAGATATGGAAAGATATAAACATTTAAATGAATATTTGAAAGAAAAATTTGGAGAAAGAACTTTAAAAATATGTGTAGATGGTGGATTTACTTGTCCAAATAGAGATGGGAAAATAGGGTATGGAGGATGCATATACTGTAGTGAGCAAGGTTCCGGAGAACTAATTACTTGCAAGGAAAGTGTAGAAGAACAAGTAAAACACTATTTTACTACATATAGAGCTAAGAGAGCTAACAAATTCATAGTGTATTTTCAAAACTTTACAAATACATATGATACAGTAGAAAACTTAAAGCAAAAATATGATTCTGCATTAATAGATGATAGAATTGTAGGACTAGAAGTAGGAACAAGACCAGATTGCATAAATGAAGAAGTAGCAAAATTGTTAGCAAGTTATAAAGAAAAATATTATGTATGTGTAGAGCTTGGGCTTCAAACAAGTAATGATGAAATTGGAAAACTAATAAACAGAGGTTATACATCTAAACAATTTACAGAAGCGGTAGAAATACTAAACAAATATGATATAGATGTTGTGGCACATATAATGGTTGGACTTCCAAACGAAACCAAAAAAGACATAGAAGATACAGTTAATTTTATAAATAAACACAAATTGCAGGGAGTAAAAATACACTCAACATATGTTGTAGAAAATACAGTATTGGCAGATATGTATAGAAAAGGGAAATATAAAGCATTAGATTTAGATGATTACATAGAAACTCTAATAGATATAATGGTACACTTAAATCCAAATTTAATAATACACAGAATTTCAGGAGATGCTCCAAAAGATATATTAGTAGCACCATATTGGAATAAGCATAAAATGTGGATATTGCACGGATTTGAAAAACGATTTAGAGCAAGAGATTTATGGCAAGGAAAATTTTATAAAGAATAAAATAAAAAAACAAGAATTTTAGTAGCCTAAAAATTCTTGTTTTTTATATTCTAGCAAATTTAAAAATTATTATTCTACAACTGGTGGAATAAAGTTTTCTATTGCGTCTCTAAGCTTAGGGTGATGTATTACAAAGTGTATTGAAGGACTGGTATCTTTTGAAATCATAACCCAATTTTTTTCGCAAATAAGAACTTGTATGTTTTTAAATGTGTGATTGTAGTTTGTATTTAATTTATAATTGTCTACACATTTCCCATATTTTTTTGTTTGTTTTAAATGCTCTAAATACTCTTCATATGTATAATAAATTTTTCCTTCATAAAAACTATCTGAAAGAGAAAGTGTAGGTACATTTTTTTCAAAATCTTCTTTAGAAATTTCATGTATTTCATCTTCATATATATTATTTTGTAGCACATTTTCTATTAGTTCTTTTTGAGCTTTTACGGCAGAAACTATATTTTTTGTATCTTCTTCAGAAATTTTAGTACGTTTTAATATTTTTAATAGTAATTCGTCAGAAATTGTGTGAATTGGCAAAGAAGATAAAATTCTTCTTCGATTTCCATTTGTTTTTGAACTTGAAGATAAAAATGCATTAAAAGCATTTTTGTTTTCTGTTCTATAAATTTCCATAAGTGGTTTGGCTTTATTTAATAGTAGTTCAGATTTTGTTTTATAATATTCAACTTCTGTTTTTGAACTTGTTAAATAATATTTTCCTTTATCATGATATCCGTTAATACATTCGCCAGTAAGTGCTACTAAGCCAGATGTATAATTAATGTGACTATAAACATTGTCTTTAAAGCCACTTAAGTAATAAGGAGAAACTTGTCCTGTCATATAAATTGGAATCCAACTTTCTAGTCCAAGCATCATTTCATTGAATGGTCTATCTATATTGTGAATTATGTTTAAATGTAAGCCTTTCTTTAAGGTCATTGCAATAGCAAACATCCACTTTTTGCCGAAATCAAGGTCTTTAGCCATATCTTCCATAGGCATATCACTACACATAAAAACAGGTTCATTAGATTTTGAAAGTACAGTAGCTTTAAAGAAATCTAGTTCACCTTTTTTCATTTCTTCTATTCCATAATAGTTTCTTGAACCAGACTTATAAAAAGGCACAAAAGGAACTTTCATTTCATCAAAGTGTATAGCCTTTATATATTGGTTTAAATCAAATGTATCTAAATTATTTAAAAAGTCGTTAATATAATTATGGCTAGGAGATGTATTAGTAGAAAACCAGTTTTTTAAATTTTCATAATAATTAGACTGATTATTTAATTTTTCTACATTGCAATTTATAAGAAGAGAAAGAGCTTTTTTATCATCTTCTGAATTATATTTATTTACAATAAAATTACTTACCTCATCTATAAAAATTTGAGGTTTAGCAGGGTATATGTTACCTGTACGAATTTTAGAAAGATAAGAAGAATTGTAACCTATTTTTCTAGAAAGCTCTGCTATATTTATATTAAAAACAGAAACAAGTTCATTAAAATTTTTAACAAGCTGGTCTAAATCTATATGAACATCATTTAGAATTGTAGAAAAACTTTTATTTATTTCCTCTTTTGATAATTTTACTTTTTTAGCTAAAGCCAATTCATATAAACCATCTACTAATGAATTTAATTGTGTACTTCTAATACTAGGAGTTCTTTCACCATTACGATAACGACTTATAACAGTAGGTGAAAGCCCTGAAATGTTTGATAGTTCTTTTGCAGAACAATCTACTTGTGACATATATTCATTTAATTGTTCACTAAAATTCATAATAAAAATCTCCTAACTAAGAATTATTTTTTTACATTATACTACAAATTTGCGGAAAAGCAAATTGGAAAGTATGAGTTACCAAAAAAGAAATAAAATATTGGCAATTATTTATAAAGTTTATATTTTATATGCTAAAATGACAAATATAAAAAATAAAAGTAGGAGGGAAAAGAAAATGAAAACTAAAAAATGTTTGATATTTTTAGCAATTATTTTAGTCAGCATATGTCTGCTTAGTTTTTCAAACAAAGTAAATGCTGTAACAATTAGTGATGATGGCAAATATACATTAATACTAACTAGCAATGAAGAAAATTTTAGTATTGATGGTGAAAGCCAAAAGCTTATAAGGTTTGATGTTGCAGAAGGAGAAACAACAATTAAATTATCTGAATTAACAAAAGGAATGGTACCTTTCAATGGTAGAACTGAATTTTCATATTGGGGAAGTTTTACGGGCGAAAAAGCTAATGAAGAAATAGCAATAACTGATTTTAGCTGGAGTGGTAACATAGGAGGCGAAGCATATACAAATGGATTGACTCTTTATGCAAAATTTTCCGATAAAGTATTACAAGGAACTGGCACATATTATTTAACACTTGATGCTTTTGCAGGTAAAGTAAATGGGCAAAGCATTGTAAATTTAACAAGTAAAAGTACTGAATTTAAAACAGTTGATTTAACAAAATATACACCAGTAAGAGAAGGATACACATTTAAGGGATGGGATTTAAATGGAAAAATTGTAACTTCTATTGATTCTAGCTATTTTGCTAATGGTGATTGCATAACAGTAACTGCTACATATACTCAAGATACTTTTAAAGGTGACGGAATTGTGTTAATCTTAAATGCTAATGGTGGTACTATTGATGGTAAAGCGTCTAATAAATATGATTATCTAGGTGGTGGAAATTCAGGAACAGCTATGTCACTTTTACCATATATACCTGTAAGAGAAGGATACACTTTTAATGGTTGGAATTCTAAAAATGATGGAAGCGGAAAAAATTATAAATATATGTATTGGAGACTTTGGGATAAAGAAGGAGCTACAGAATTTGAAAAAGATACTTTAATAAAAGAAGAAAGTGGTTATGAGAGATATAAAAATATAACTTTATATGCTTCTTGGACTAAAAATGCAGGAACAAAAGAAGAGCCTGTTAAGGAAACTGTTAAAGAAATTGAAAGTACAGGAGAAACAGAAGCTAATATTGAATTTGAAAATGAAATTAACAAAAACTATAAATTAGATATTCAAAAAGTAGAAGTAAATACAGAATTAGCAAATAAAAATGTTAAGTTTATAGCAGACATTAATGTACTAGATGGAGACAATATTGTAAAAATAAGTGATACAAAAATGAAAATAAAAATAGCATTACCAGAAGAATTAAAAGGATATAACAAATATGAAGTAGTATATATTTTAGATGGCGAAATAAAAGAAACATTACCAGCAACAATTGAAGAAGGATATTTAGTATTTGAAACTACTCACTTAAGTGAATATGGTGTAATAGCAGAAAATATTGAAAATGAAGGAGGACAAACCAATACCTCTAACAATGAAGAAAAGATAAATAATCCAAAAACAGGAGACAATATTGGAGCAGTTATAGCACTATTTACAATAGCAACAATGGGATTAGTAACAACAATAAAAATTAGAAAAAAATAGAAATGTAAGAAAGACAAAAAACGCAGGCAAATTAATAATTGCCTGTGTATTTTATATAGCAGGAAATTTTTCCAGACCTCCTATAATATATATAGTGAAACTAAATTTTAATAGATTGTATTATACAAACGTAATAATTAGTAAAAAATTCGTAATTAGTAGACGAAAAAGTTAATTAAATGTTATAATCAAAATACTATAATATATAAATGCAGATTATATGAAAGGAAAGTATCAATGAAAAAAAGCAAAAAGATAATTATAATCAATATTATTTGTGTGATATTAATAGGAATATTAATATATTCGGGAATTAAAATTTATAATTGGTACAAGGAAAATCAAAATAGCAAAAAAGTAACTAAGCAAATAAGTGAAACAGTAACAATTCAACAAGATGAAAATGAAGAACAAAAACAATATATTGTAAATTTTAATTCTTTAAAAGAACAAAATGATGAAACTGTGGCATGGATTAAAGTTAATAATACGAATATAGAATATCCAATAGTAAAAACAAGTAACAATAGTTATTATTTAACACATAGCTTTGATAAAAGCTATAATTCAGCAGGTTGGCCATTTGCAGACTACAAAAATAAATTTGATGGAACAGATAAAAACATAGTAATGTATGGACATAATAGAAAAGATGGCTCAATGTTTGCAACGCTAAAAGAAGCTTTATTGCCTGAGTGGTATAATAATGAGGAAAATAGAAATATTATATTTAATACTGAAAACGAAAATAGTATATATGAGGTATTTTCTGTTTATCAAATAGAAAATGAAGAATACTATATTCAAACAGAATTTAAAACAGAAGATAAATTTGAAAAATTTATAGAAACTATAAAAAAGAGAAGTGTTAAAGATTTTGGAGTAGAAGTAACCTCAAAAGATAGTATTTTAACATTATCAACATGTGCTAACAATAATAAATATAGAGTAGTATTACATGCTAAGAAAGTATTAGAGGAGGAGTAAAGATGGAAAAAGATAAAAGGATAATGATTATAAGCATAATAGCTGTTATAATAGTTCTTATTATTGCTGGAATAGTTGTAAAAAATATTAAAGGTGGTAATGAAATGATAAATAAAGACACTGGCGCATCAAATAAGCAACAAATAAAAATAAGACAAAGTGAAGCAAAAGCTATTAATTTAGTAGATTATAATAATGGATTATTTACAATGAAAGTTCCAGAAGGTTGGAAAGTAGATACTTTGGGAGATAATATTCATTATACAATAAGAGTTTATAATCCAGAAAATCCAACTTATCAAATGTTTTTTAATATGAAAACAGAAGGGTACAACAAATCTCAAGAAGCAAAAGCATGGCAACAAAAATATTATCCGGACTCAATGTTTGCAAAAACTTCTGTAATAGAAGAAAAAACAACAGAAGGATTTTATAAGATATTTAATGATTTAGGAACATTAAATAATACAGCAACATTTACATTTCCAACGCTAACAGACTTTACTACAATTGAAAAAGTAGGAACTTCAGCCTTTGGAGGAGATGTACTAAGAGCGTCATTTAAAGATGAACAGGGAAAAGAAGCGGAAGGACTATTTACTGCATATGTTTATGATGCTGGTCCATACTATGTTTATGAAAATATAATGTCAGGAAAACAAATAGATATATATTATTTAAATGTATACAATACTATATTTATTACAGCACCAAAAGATGAATTTATAAACTGGGAAGAAACTTTAAATAAAATGGTTTCATCTTTAGACTTTACAGATACATTTATTAGTGGATACAATAGCCAACAAGATGCGGTTATGAAAACTTTCCAAAGTGTAAGAAATATTTGCAACCAAATATCAGATAGTATAATGTCTTCTTGGGAATCAAGAAATGCAGCTTATGACAGAATGAGCCAGAAACAAAGTGATGCAACACTAGGGTATGAGAGAGTATATGATACAGAAACAGGAGATATTTACAAAGCATATAATGGATTTACAGATGACTATGATGGAGAAAGATATAAGTCTATAACAGAAGATATGTATTCTAAATCAATAGAAGGATATATTGAAAAATAAGTTTCTAAAACGTTGGTAAAATGTTTTAAAATATTTTGCTAAAGATCTAAAGAAAGCACAACAGTATGTTGTGCTTTCTTGGGGATATAAGTATTATTTTTTTTCCTTTGGAGCATAGATGTAATAAATTGCAGTCTCTCTAACATCATGCCATAAGTTGAACATCTTAATTGCATCGTCAAAATTTGTGTCACCAAGATGTTTCTTACAAAATTGCTGATAATCTTCAAAAATTCCTTTCTTTTTATACATAGTGGTCAAATCCATAGGAACTAAGGCTACCCGAATGGTGGTATAGTCTACGATAGAAGATTTGATAGCAGTAAGATCTTTCACACCATCAAATTTATCCAGAATTTTCTCAAATTCTTCTTTGGATTTTACTAGTCTAAAATCTCTGACTTTGTAAAGCTCATCTTCCTGACCCCAGCTGGATTTATAGGCATCATTAAGGAATTCTAAAAGATTTAAAGCTTCTTTTTTAGTATTGCGTCTACTGCAAAGTTCTTTAATCCGTTTTTTTAATCCTCTTTGGATATAAACGTCATTTTTCACTAAATAGACGTCCTCCATCCATAGTGGTTTGTACCACTCCAAAACAGCCTGCATTAAACGAATCTTTGCTTCATCTTCTTCTCCTTCTTTGCAAACAAGAAGGTCACTGGTTCCATTTTCCAAACTTGCCTTAAATTCCTCAAAATGTTTCAGAACGATTTTTACGGTATCAGTTCCCGTGTAAGTTTTTCCGTTCTCAGAAATAGAAGAACAATAAGACCTATGTTTTTTTATGTCCCTGTTATAAGCCTCCTTTAACCGTTCCAAAGTTCTTTCAATACTTTCTGGTAAAAAAATCATTGATATTCCTTCTTTCATCATATTTTATATATCCCCCTTTCAAAGAGAATTAACATAATTATACTACGTTTTTATATTTTTTGCAAGTTATTTAAATTATAGATGTAAAATATTCTATGAATAGTTAATATATAATAAACTCTCCTTATTAAACTTTTTTGTCTAATGAGGAGAGTTTATTTTTGAAAGTATTTTTTACTTTTAATTTGCTATTTTGTAAAACTTATTGTATTAAATTATTTATTTATATGTGATTTGAAAAAGCTGATAATTGTCATACAAATTTTAGAGATAACAGCAATTAAAATTAATGCAAAAATTACATATACAGCAAGTTTTACATTGTTAAAGAGTATACCAATTATTATCATAATTATGCAAATAATTGGTATTATAATAAGAGCAGTTGTTAAAATTTTGTTCCGTCTTCTCATAAAAGATACCCCTTTCTTAAATTTAAAAGTTAATAAGTTAATAATATTATAGCACATTTTGAGCAAAAGTAAATATTAGTACTGAGATAAAATTATTGTTGTTGGTTTAAAATATTGAATAATTATAGACAAATTAATACAATTGTGATATAATTTTTATGTTAATTTTTGTAATCTCCTTGAGGAGCTAACATATAAAAACATAGGCAATACAATAACTATTGAAGGAGGACACATATGAAAGAAAAACTAAAGAGGCAATATTCACATATTTATGGATGTGACAAAAGTTTTTATGCTGATAATTAGGTGCTTACTCAAAACGCCCAAAAACAAAATACTTAAAAAGACAACATTTTTTAGAAGGAGGTTTTCTTATGACAGAAAAAGGTAAACGGGATTTCAAAGTAAAGCAAACTGTATATGTGGTTGATTGCTGGGGAGCAAAGAATGGTATGCAAGCTTTTGAAGCATATGCAAAAATTTTGTATGTTGATGAAAAAAAGAGAAACTTTAATGCTGTTTTGTATGGAGACACATACCAAAGATACAGCTTCGAAGACTATGGACGTTTGATTTTTGATACTAAAGAAGAAGCAAAAGAAGCAGCAGATAAGTTGCCCAAACCTAAGTCAGTTGTATACCAAAAAATTGATGAAAAAACTTACAAAAGAACGGTTTGTGGTATCTATGGACATTATGTTGGTAATGTCTATGATTTGGTTATTCGTTTTGAAGATGGAAAAGAGGTCTCTACAAAAGAGATTGGCATTTCTATATTTCTTACTGAATCAGCTGAAAAACAATAAAAAACAAAAAAGGATTCTCCATAACTATGGAGAGTCCTTTTTTGTCCAAAATCTCTTTCTCTAATAATAAAAAACAAAAGAGTCAGCCAAAGCTGACTCCAATGCCCAAAACGTGAAATTCTTGTTACGGGAAACTAACTTACTTTTTAATGGACTCCCAGCGTGCATTAAGAGTAGGGTCCAGAATCTGTTCACCGTTCGAGAACGGTACAAACAGACCAGATTCTGTGTACCTAGCAGCACGCAACTCGTTCAAAATCTTGTACCCTTTTGCAACATAGGTTTTTCCGTTGCGATAGACAAATACAACTCTACCATTATTGGTGCAGAAGTGACCAATGCTGTCAACAACGAAACTGTCGAAAAAGGTGGAATTGATTATAGGATAATAGCAATCCTCAAAGTTGAAACGCTTTACTTTGACGCCAGTAGAAGGCATCTCAAAGCAATTCTGCAGGGTTTCTTCGCTGATAGTGCCAATGTGATGTTCATCACAGTAAGAAACACAATCATCAACGAAGTCCTTGAGATGAGATTGATGAGCCTTTTTGAGGAGAGAGTTCCACTTAGACTGCTCAGACTTGGGATAATCCCAATTGCTAAACGGAACGTAGAAACTTTCCTCACGGAAACCAGCAGAATGAAGGGAACGCATCGTGATACGAGTGTACGGAATTACGAAGACCTCATTATCGGATACAAAGCAGACCGTTGAGTTGTTCGTTGCATAGCAACCATTGAACTTCGGTACCAGTTCCGAAATGTTAAGAACTTCTTCCTTTGAGAAATGCGGGAAAACGGCAATCATGCCACTATATACCCGAACAGCCCCTTCTTTCAAAGAATCCATTGCGATGATGTTGTTAGCCATTTTTTTACCTCCTTAAAATTATTTGTTGTCGATTAATCATGATGCAGATGCAAACATGGAAAATCATTAAAAATGGTTACACTTGTATTATACTACATTTTTATGTAAAATACTAGCGCTTTAATATATTTTATGATATAATTCAAACGTTATAATTCCAAATGGAAGAATAGGAGGTCAATTTTATGAATGATAAGAGCAAGACAGAGAAAACGGCTTTTGAAATGTCAAAAGAAGAATTTAATCAGATGTTAGAAGAACAAGAGCGGTTATCTAAAGAACCACATGAAGATAAAGCTCTTGAACAATTTGTAAGAAAACCAGAGGAATCAAACTTATCAAGTAAAACAGATAAAATTATATCGTCAGTGAATTTTATCTTATTATTTTTTCTTTTTTGTGCAATTTTTACAGCTTCAGTTGTAAGTAATTCAAAAAATATTCCTATTGCACTTTTATCTATGATAGGTATTATTATACTCATAAAAGATGCAAAAAGGAATGATGAGGAAAATAATAAAAAGTATAAGTGATACTCCTAACGTTTTATTAAGGAATTTTTGAAAGGAGAATTTAAATGAGCACATTGCCATTTACTTTACTATGTATTGGCATTATATTATCAGGCGGACTTATGGGAGTATTTTTAAACTTTGTTACAAGAAGACGAAAAGAAAATATTCCAGAATCTTTTTGTGAAACTAATTATATTTATGACAAGTATACAGATCAAGATGAAATTTCTATTGATGAAGTGGTAACACATTTTAAACCTTTAGATTTTTAATTAACTAATTTCCTTAATAAAACTCAACTCCCCATAGTAGTTTACTTGGGGAGTTTTTATATAAAATTTTCAATAGTAAATCTGAGTTAATATAGATTATAGAAGATAATATAAAATAATAAAAAAAGTAGTTTTAAAAACTACTTTTTTTGGTGCAGATGGCCGGAATCGAACCGGCACGGTTTATTCAACCGCAGGATTTTAAGTCCTGTGCGTCTGCCAGTTCCGCCACATCTGCATATCTGTTTTGCAACTGACAAGTCATATTATAATACTAAGAATAATAATTTGTCAAGCATAAAATTAAAAAAATATATAAAAACTTTCAAAATTTCAAATAAAATTAAAAAATGTATAAAAAATAGAGTGAAGGAGAAAAATATATGTGAAAAGAAGGAATTTAAAACGTCATACAGAATATTATGTTAAATAACAATAAAATGTAAAAGAATGGTAAAAATTTAAAGTATAAATATTAACAAATAAGTAAAAATATTTTTAATAAGTTAAACCATTCAAATTCCTTATGCAATAGCATAGAAGAAAAAATGTAAAAGTAAATGAAATATAAAAATTAGTAATATTTTTCCAATTTCCGCCATAGCGGATTGATTCTGTGTTTAAATAATAAAAAATAATTAGTCTATGGGGAAAAAAGTATGTATGTAGAAATATTATTAAAACAAGTAAGACAAAGAAAAAATGTAACCTTAAATAGATTATCTGAAAAAAGTGGTATATCAACAACTCATATTAATGATATAGAAAATAACATAAAAGGTCCAAGTCTATTAGTAATGATACAATTAGCTAAGGCTTTAGATGTAGATATAACAGAACTATATAGGGTTAAATGGTAATGCAACTAAAAGGTAAATTAAATTATTGTAAAGCTAAAAATGAAGGCAGAAAAATATACTATAAAAAATGTATAATAAAAACAAATATAAAACCAGAAAAAAATGAAAATAAAAAAGATTATTATATTGAAAGTATAAATGCCTTAATTGAGTATATGAAAAAATATGAGAAAAATCCAAATGAAAAGCAATGGGATAAATATGCCATTCAGAATATATTTTTATCAAGTAAAACTATGGGATATTTATCAGAGGTTGGGTTTAATACTCTTTGTAGAAATTTAAGGAAACAAATAAATAAACAAAAAAGAACTGAATAAAAGCACTATTTTATATTTATTAAATATGAAATAAGTGCTTTTTGTATTTCTATATGACAAAGTTAATTAAGGAAAAAAGCTAAATATAATTTTAAAAAAATAAGTGAAATTTATGGTTTTTTTGAAAAAAATATGCAATATCTATGGACTTTTTTACAAAAATAGCCTAAAATATATAAGAAAAAAATTAAAGGAGGAAGAAAAAATGAACATATGGCATGACATCAATCCAGATAGAATAAAAAAGGATGATTTTGTAGCAGTTGTTGAAATTTCAAAAGGTGGAAGAAATAAATATGAGTTAGATAAAGAAACAGGGATGCTTAAACTAGATAGAGTATTATATACATCTACACATTATCCTGCAAATTATGGTTTTATACCAAGAACTTATGCAGGTGATGAGGATCCATTAGATGTATTAGTACTTTGCCAAGAAAAAATAGTATCAATGGCATTGGTTGAAGTATATCCAATAGGGGTATTAAAAATGATAGACGGATATCAATTTGATGAAAAAATAATAGCAATACCAAAAAATGATCCATTTTTAAATTGCTATAAAAATATAGAAGATGTTCCAGAGCATCTAGCATGTGAAATAAAACACTTTTTTGAAGTATATAAACAACTAGAAGGAAAACAAACAATGGTAGATAAAATAGAAGGAAGAGAAGAAGCTGAAAGAATTATACAGGAATCTATAGATAACTATAATAAAAAATTCTTAAAATAAGGAGAAAAATATGTTAGAAAGAGTCCTATTTAATGTAATAGCTTTAGGTTTGTTTTTGTTTTTATTCTTTAGAATGATACAAAAGAATGATACCAATTACATATACATATTAGCTCTACAAGCATTAGGAATAGCAATTGGATTTTTTGCTTTAATTATAAATGTAAAGCTTCCAATAATAGTACTTATATTAACTTATATATTTTCTATTATATTGCCAATAATTATAATTTTAATAGAAAGAAAAGGAATAACTCTTACAGAAGTAATATACATATCTATCTACAAAATATATAATAAACTTGGATTAGAAGATAAAGCTAAAAATGTAATATTAAAATTAGTAGAAAAAGATAAATATAGTTTTTATGGTCATAAATTATTAGCAGAGGTATATGAAAAAGAAGGCAATTTAGAAATAGCTACAGAAGAATATATTAGAGCATCAAATATTAGACCAAGCGAAGATAAAATTCAATATAAAATAGCAGAACTATTTAATAAAACTGGAAAACAAAATGGAGCTATTAAAATACTACAAGAATTGTTGAGAAAAAAACCAGAATGGGAAGAAGCAACACTTTTATTAGGTGATATTTTTCAAGAACAAGAAAGATTTAAAGAAGCAGTTAGTATATATTTAGATGCCATTCAGTATCACCCAGAAAATTATGATCTATATTATAATTTGGGAATGGTATATACAATGCTAAATGACTTTCAAAGTGCAAAAGAGTATTATGAAAAAGCAGCTGAATTAAATTCATTATTATACAATGCAAAATATAATTTAGGACAAATTGCATTATTATATAATGAATTAGAAGAAGCGGAAGACTATTTTATAGAATGTTTACAAGATGAAGAGTTGGAAGATGATGCATATTTTTATCTAGCATATATTGCAATGTTAAAAGGTGATGAAGTAAAAGCAATAGATTATTTAAATGTTGCTGTTGGTGAAAACCCAGAAATTTATGATAGAATAAAAAAAGAACTAATATTTAAACTAATTTTATATAAAGTAGATAAGCCTTCTAATAATAGACAAACTAAAAAGAAAAATGTAAAAATTACCAAAAAAGAAAAACAAACAATTAAACATTTGAGACATACTTATGAGGTAGTGGGAAATTTAAATCATAATGATATAAAAGTAATGAAGATTATTCAAACTAAAAGGGATGAAGAAAAGGAGAGAGAATAATAAAAATTATAATAAAATATATCATTGATGAATAAAATTTAATAGTATTAGAAAAACATAATAAAATCTTATATAACATTAGTTTTTGTGGTAAATAAAAAATACAAAAGTAGAATAAAAATAAGAGAGGTAAATAAAATGACAATTATACAAGCAATAATATTAGGAATTGTGCAGGGATTAACTGAGTTATTACCAATATCAAGTTCAGCACACTTAAATCTTTTTCCTTGGCTATTTAATTGGGGAGAAATGAGTCCATCTTTTGATGTGGCATTACATATAGGAACATTATTTGCAATATTGGTATTCTTTTTTAAAGATTGGATAAATCTAATAAAAGGTGGATATAAACAATTAGTAAAAAAAGAAAAATCTACAGATGGTAAAATTTTTTGGTACATAGTAATAAGCACTATTCCAGCAGGAATTTTAAGTTTAGTATTAGATAAAGTTTCAGATAATATTATAGAAAAGTTAGCTCAAACATTTAATACAACAGAAATAAATGTAGAAATGGTACTTATAGCTATAGCATTAATAGTGATGGGAATTATTTTATATATAGTAGATAAAAAATCAAAATCTACAATTAAATATGAAAAGATAACATTAAAGCAATCTATATTAATTGCTGTTTCGCAAGCAATTGCAGCAGCATTTCCAGGAGTTTCTAGATCAGGAATAACAATGACTGTTGGAAGAAAGATGGGAATAGAAAGAGAATCTGTTGCTAAATATTCATTCTTATTATCAACTCCTATTGTAGCAGCTGCAGCACTATATGAAATGAGACATTTTGTTTTTGATTTGTCGTTTTTTGTTGGAGTTTTAACAAGTTTTATAGTTGGAATGTTAGTTATCAAATTTTTACTAAATTACTTAAAGAAAGGTAGTTTTAAAATATTTGCAATATATAGAGTAGTATTAGGAATTATTATTTTGGCAATCTGTTTTATAAGATAAATTAAAGAATAATTAAATAAAAAATACGGAAAAATAAAGGAAAAACAATGTTCCTTTATTTTTTTTTGTATTCAAAAAAACAAAATATTACAAAAATATTACATTTGAATTACAAGTATATTAAAACTATTGACTTTGACCAAAAAAAAGATAAAATATTAGCAGAATTATACTGATAAGGAAAAAAGATGTAAAAAATACAAAATAAAATATAAAAATAAAAGTATTTTTTGTCGCTTTTTGTAAAATATAATAGTGTAAAATATAAAAAAATAAAGGAGTTATCATGCCAAGTTGCTTAGGTTTATATATTGAAAGTAATTTAATTAAATATGCAAAAGTAACAAAAGAACGAGATATATTAAAAGTAGAATCTTTTGGGATGAAATTTTATGATCAAATTGGACCAACAATAAATCAGATAATTTCAGAAACATTTAGCTATAAGACACCAATTAGTATTAACTTATCAGAAGAGGTATATCAATATTTTTATTTCTTTAATTTACTAAATAAAAATGATTTGAAAAAAGCAATTGAAACCGAGTTTGATTCATACTGTTATGATAAAGGATATAACAGAAATGCTTTAGAAAGTAGATATGCTTTAGTTCAAGATATGCAGGATGCTGAAAAAATAAAAGCTATTTATATTTCTGTGAACAAAACAGAAATAAATAAGAGATTACAAGAGTTTGATGGAAATTCAATATCATATTTAACTCCATTACCTATGGCTATAACTAATGTAATTGATTTAAAAGAGAAAGAAAATGTAGCTATAATAAATATGGAAGAAAAAACTACAATTACAACAATTATAGATAGTAAAATATATGAAATAGATACAATAGAAGAAAGTGTAAAAACTATATTAGACACAATAAGTACAAAAGAAAATTCTTTTTCAAAAGCATATGAAATTTGCAAAAATACAACAATATACACAATGGAAGGAAAAGAATTATTAGATGGAACAGAAAATTTATATTTAGAAGATATAATGCCAACACTATATAATATTGTACAAAAAATAAAAGAAAATTTTGATAATTCTCTAAACAGAATAGATAAAATATATATAACAGGTACAGGTTGCATTATAAATAACATAGATTTATACTTCCAAGAATATTTTAAAGATGCAAAATGTGAAATATTAAAACCATATTTCATACCAGAAAGTGTAAAAATTAATGTAAAAGATTATATAGAAGTTAATTCTGCAATTGCATTAGCTATGCAAGGTTTGGGATACGGTATAGGTACTATAAACTTTAAAAATCCAACTTTCTTAGATAAGTTACCTGAGTGGATGAAAATTGATGTTGGAACAAAAAATAAAGATAAAGCAAATAGTAAAGCTAAATCAAATTCACTATCTAAATTTAATTTTTCGTTAGATTTAAAAGGAGAATTTGATAGAACAGAAAAATGGCTCTTAAGAACAACAATTGGAATTTTAGCTTTTATTATAATATATTCTTGTGTAACAATATTTTTAAATACAGAAACAAATAAAAAAATTGAAGAAGTAGATAGCGTTAAGGAAGATACAACAGCTCAAATACAATTAATATCAAAAGATATTCAAACTTTAAATAATAAAGCAACTGATTACACAAGTATGACCAATAAGCTAAAAAGTTATAGTGCTGAAGTTGCAAGTAATTTAAAAAGCAAAAATGTTATTCCAATGCTTTTAACAAGAATAATGAATGTTATACCAAAAGGTGTAACATTAACATCAATAGAAAATACAACAGGAACACACATTGTAATTAATGCACAGTCTGAAGATTATGATTTATTAGGATTTTTTAAAGGAAGCCTAATTGTAGATGGCATATTAAGTCCAAGTACAGTTGTATCTACATCTGGGGTAAAACAAGATGGAATTGTTAAAGTTGTAATAGAAGGAGACTTGCCATGAGAAAAATATTGATAATTACTATTACTATATTATTACTTGTTTTAACTTATTTTACAGTAACTAAAGGAAATGAATTTTTCGGATTAAAAATTTCAAGCGTAAAACAGATTGAGGAAGAAAATACAAAATTAAAAGCTAAAATAGAAGATATAAATACTTTAATTGATGTAGAATATCCTAAAAAAATTGGAGAACTAAAAACAGCAAGTAATAAATTAGAAACAGAAAAAGAAGAATATTTAAAATATACTAATATGAGCACAGATGATGAAATTTTACAAGCTATGCAAAAGAAAAGCTATGCTATAGAATTCTTGTGGACAAAAATAGGAATGCACGCAAGAGAAGAGGGTGTAAATTTAAAATTTGAAATAGTAAGCAGTAGCACAGGAGCAAATAATGTAAATGATCTTAAATTTACAGTAGATGGTTCTTATATAGGAATTACAAATTATATATATTCGCTTGAAAATGATACTGAATTAAATTTTGTAATTGAAAATTTTAAATTATTACCTTATCAAAATGAAATATTACAAGCAACATTTACTGTAAGAAATATAGCAATAGAAGGTAATACTTCAAATGAATCTGTACAACAATCAACTCAAAGAACAACTAATAATACAACAACAGATAACTCAAATAATAATACATTATCTGCTAGTACAGCACAAGAAGCTGGAAGAAATGCAATATCAAATGGGGTACAAAATATGAAAGATAGTGTAACAAAAAGTATGCAAAATAACCAATAAAGGAGTAAAAAATGATTAAATCAATTTTGAAAGAAATAATTATAGTTTTGCTACTATGTGCAATAATTCTATTTGTATTAGGTATTTTATTTTATGACTACAATCCTATAAATAAAGTGGTACCAAATAAGATAGCTTATAGTGTACCAGAAAATATAAAAAATGAATTAGAAGAAAATGTACAAAACACTTTAAGTGTTGAAAATAAAGTATATACAATAGAAGGTTCAGACTTAAATATATACAAAAAAAGTAAAACTTATAATCCAAGCAAAGAAAATCCATTTGCTTCAACATCAAGTGAAGATGCAAATACAACTAATAATACACTAAAGACCAATACTAATAGTGAACAAGGTAAAAACACAGCGAATGGAACAAAGACAAATACTAGTACAACAAATACTAGTAAACTGAAATAATTTAATTAAGGTTATATTTATAAATTAAATAAATATATACAAAAACATTATACAAAAAGGAGGAGTTTTTTATGTTAAAAGGACAAAAAGGTATTACATTAGTAGCACTAGTTGTAACAATCATCGTTTTAATAATCTTAGCAGGAGTATCAATAGCTCTTGTATTAGGAGATAACGGAATTGTTAGCAAAGCAAAAAAAGGTGCTAACGATTACAAAACAGCAGCTAATGTTGAAGATCAACAATTAACAAATGCATCAAAATATATGGAAACTTTATAATATAATTGTATGCTATAAAAAACTAAATATGGGGTTGCCTAGTAAAATTAATCATTATATTTAGGTAACCTCATGTTTTGTATTAAAGTATAAAATGAAGGAAAAAAATGGAACAAGTTATTTTTTATTTATTTATTTTCATAATTGGAACAGTATTTGGTAGTTTTTTTACATTAGCAGTCTATAGAATACCATTACACCAAGATATTACACATGAAAGATCATATTGTCCAAAATGTAATCATAAACTTTCTTTTTGGGATATGATTCCAATTTTTAGTTACATTTTTCTTGGTGGTAAATGTAGATATTGTAAAGAAAAAATAAGAATACGTTATTTGCTATTAGAAATATTAACGGGAGTAGTATTTCTATTATTTACTATGTCTATAAATATTTCATTTAAAACATTGGAAATAAATAAATTAGTATATCTACTTTTGGGATTCCTTTATATAATAGGAATGATTATAATAGCAGGAATAGATAAAGAAAAAAAGACAATAACTAAAAGTGTTCTTATTTATGAAATAATTGTTGTAACAGCATATATAGTATATCTATATACAGTAGAAAAAACTAATATATATAGATATGCAATATATTTATTAATGCTATTCATATTTATAATTATAGAAAATTTATACTTAAAGAAAGAGTTAAAAGACAATTACACATTACAAATATTAGAATTAAGTATGGTTATGGCAGTTTTTACAAAAGAAATTACATATGTTGCTACAGTTATACTAACATTGCTAATAATTGCTATTATGCAAATAAGAAATAAAATATTAAAAAATAAAGACTTAAAATCAAAAGAATCATATTACTTAAATATACCTTTTGGATTTTATTTAGTATGTAGTAACATTATAAGTTTTATAATTGTAAATTTTATAACATGTGGGTGAATAGTATGAAAAATGTAAATCTAAAAGCTAATAGAGGTGTAACAACAACAGATGTTGTTGTAGCAATTATAATATTATCATTATTTGTTGGAATTATTGGAAACTTATTTTATCAAATAGCTAAAAATAGTAATATGGTAAGATATAATACTGTAGCAGTATATTATGCAATAAGAATAGCAGAAAATATTGACAAAATGTCATATGAAGAAGTTACTGATAATTTGAATTCTGATCTTACTACAGAATATCAATTACCTGATGGATTTACAGGAAAAGTAGAAGTGGAAAATTATAATAAATATGATACCACAAAACAAGATATAATAAAAAAAGTAAAAATAACGATAAATTATACATTTTTAAAAGAAGAAAGAAATTACCAAATAGAAAAATTAAAAATAAAAGAAATGTAAAGGAGATTCTATTGTGAAATCTGAAAAAGGAATAACTTTAATAACATTAATTATTACTATAATTGTATTATGCATTGTAATAGCAATGTTATCTGTTGTTAGTAGTATGTTCTTTGAAAATACGAAATATTTAAAAGAAGATTCAAAAAATCTTAGTGAATACAATAAATTTGCAATGTTTTTTATAGAAGATTGTAAAAATAACGAAGATGTATATGAAGTGTTAAATGATAAAATTATATTTGAAGATGGAACAATATATACGTATAGTGGCTCAACAGATAAAAGCATATATCGTAATAAAGTAAAAATTTGTAGCAATATAGGATATTGTAATTTTTCTATAAGTGAAAAAGAAGTTAATAATACAACAAAAAAGATAATAAACACTTATATAATAATAGAAGCTAACAAATATTTTGAAGCAAGTAATGAATTTGTATTAAAATATTGGTAATTTTAGTTAATTAATAAAAATACTGTAGAAAAATAACAAAATATAGTATAATTAAATAAGTAATACAAAAGAAAGGAGAATGGTTATGCCACAAAAACAAATTCAACCTTTAGGTATAGAATTAGCTAAAAGAAAACTTATTACAGAAGTAGATATAAATAGAGCATTAAGCTATCAAAAAATGTATCCAAACAAAAAATTAGGAGACATTATTCACATATTACATTTATGTGATTCAGAAGAACTAATTAAGGCAATTGGAGAAATTTTAGATGAAAAAGCTATCCTACTTGAAGAAGGAGATATAAGAGTAAATGTTTCAGAGTATATTTCACTAGATATTGCTAAGAAAAACAAAGCTATTCCTTTTGAAATAGATGGAAATAAAATAAAAGTATGTTTTGCAGATACAACAAATAAAAGGTCAATAGATACAATAAGATTACTTTTACTTAATAAAGGATTAGTAATGGAAAAGTATATTACTTTTGAAAGTAATATAGATAAGATATTAGAGTCACTAGAAGGAATGGCATCTGATAATATAAACACTAATAGAGATATAACAGGTTTAGTTGATAGTATTATAAAAACAGCCATGGAAAAAAGAGCAAGTGATATTCACTTTGAACCAATGGCAGAAAAATTAAGAGTTAGATATCGTATAGATGGTGGATTAGTTAATGCGGTTACTATAGATTCGGATAAAATACCACAAATAATAGGAAGATTGAAAGCAATCTCAAACATGCACCAAGAAAAACAAGAATCACAAGATGGTAGAATTATTCTATACCCAGATTATAATATTCGTGTATCTTCACAAAAGAATGTATATGGCGAAAAGTTTGTACTAAGATTATTAAAGAAAAATACTGTAATAAAGAAAGTTTTTGATTTAGGTTTCCCAAATAATAAAGAACTATTAAAAGAAAGTTTTAATAAGAAAAATAGTATTACAATTATTGCAGCTCCTACAGGAGAAGGTAAAACAACTACATTATACAGTGTTATAGATATGCTTAATAGACCAGATATAAATATAACTACAATAGAGGACCCAGTAGAAATTCGTATAGATGGTCTAAATCAAATTGAAATAGATTCAAGAACATCTTTTTCAGATTCATTAAGAACTGTTTTAAGACAAGATCCTGATATTATATTAGTAGGAGAGATTCGTGATAAAGAAACAGCAGAAATAGCTATGCAATCAGGACAAACAGGTCATTATGTGTTATCTACAATACATACAATAAATAGTGTAGAAGTAATTACTAGATTAAGAGAAATGGGAATATCAAATTATGATATAGCAAGTACTCTTGCTACATCAATATCACAAAGACTAGTAAGAAAAGTATGCCCATACTGCAAAGTTGAAAGAGAATTTAATGAAAAAGAAAAAGAAATAATGAATAAAATAGCTGAAAAAAATGGAATTACTCTAGATTTTACAGATAAAAAAACATATGATGCTATAGGTTGTGATAAATGTAATCATACAGGTTATTTTGATAGAATTGGAATTTTTGAGGTATTAATTATCAATGATAAAATAAGCCAATTAATTACAGATAATGCATCTAGTATAGAAATAAAAAATGAAGCAATAAGAGAAGGACATTACAAACCACTTATAGTAGATGGAATAAATAAAGTATTAGAAGGAATAACAACATTAGAAGAATTAAATAATAAACTAATAATTTATTAAAGAAAGGGGAAACTACAAATGAATATAGATAAAGTACTAGAAATAGCAAAAGCAAAAGATGCTTCAGACGTACATCTAATCTATGGTATCAAACCAATGCTAAGAATAGCAAGAGAGTTAGTTCCAGTAGAAGAAATAGATGAATTAACAGTAGAAGATTTGAATGAAGCTTATGACTATTTTATAAGAGGAAACTTAGAAAAAGATGAAACTTTTATGAAGACAAAAAGACTGGATAGCTCATTTGAATTTGAAGACATAAGACTAAGAGTAAATGTATCTTTTTCAGATGAAATACCAACATTCACACTTCGTCTTATAAAAAATGAATTACCAAAGTACGAAGATTTAGGAGTGCCAGACATTGTTCGAAGAATGACAAGACAACCACAAGGATTAATATTAGTAACTGGTAAAACAAACTCTGGTAAAACAACGACATTAAATGCATTAATTAATGATATAAATGAAACACAAAATAAAAAAATATTAACATTAGAAAGTCCCGTAGAATATAGACATACATCAAAGAAATCTGTTATAGTACAAAAAGAGGTAGGACCAGGAAGAGATTGTTTATGCTATAGTGATGGTGTAAAAAACTCTTTAAGAGAGGATTGCGATATAATTGTAGTAGGAGAGATTCGTGATAGAGAGACAATGGATGCAGCAATAGAAACAGCAGAAGCAGGACACTTAGTAATAGGTACTTTACATACTAAATCTTGCGCAGAGACAATCGACAGAATGATAAACTTTTATGACATTAGTGATCAACAGAGTGTTAAATATTTAATAGCATCACTACTAAAACTAGTAGTATCTCAAAGATTATTAAAAGGAAAAAATGGAAAATTAGTACTAGTACCAGAAGTTATGGTTGTAGATAATATTGTTGCAGGTATTATACGCAAAGAAAAAATTAGTGTATCAGAAATAGAAGATGCAATTCAAAGTAATCTAGAAAAAGGAAGCATAGGATTAATAAATTCAATTGCAGAATTATTTGTAGATGATAAAATTACTCTAGAACAAGCTAAGGCTCAAATAGAAGAAAAAAATATTGAAATATTAAACAGAACAATAATGCAATTAAAAATAAAGAAGCAAGTAAATTAGTATTTTTCCAATTAGGGACAATCCCTAATTGAGAAAATATCACAATTAGGGATTGTCCTTAATTGGGAAAGGAAGAAAAAACTCATGCCGGAATATGTATATAGAGCAGTGACAGATAAAGGTTTAATAGTAAGAAATAGAGTAGAAGATTCTAGTAAACAATCTTTAATAAGAAGGCTTAAACATAATGGTTTAATGCCTATTCAGGTTGTTCAAGTTGGATATAATAGCAAAAAAAATAAAAGGACAAAGAGAAATATAAACAATATGGAAGACATAATGAAAACTGCTAACACAACTAATATATTAAATAATAGTAATAGAAAGAACCTTTCAGTTATTGAAAAAATAAATTTAAAATTAGCAGCAACAGAAAAAATAACCAATAGAGATTTAGTAATCTTTACACAGAATTTCTATTTATTAAAAAAAGCAAATTTCAATAATATACATGCTTTAAATACAATAATAGAAAGTACAGAAAACTTATCATTAAGGGGGATTATAGAAGATATATTAGCTGGTGTAGAAGGTGGAGATTATATGTACACCACAATGGAGTATTATTCAAACATATTCCCAGAAATATATATAAATATGATAAAAGTAGGAGAGTTATCAGGATCTCTTACTAATTCATTAAAACAAGCTGTACGTTATTTAGATGATTCAGCAGATATAAGTAAGAAAGTTAAAAAAATTGTAATACCAAATGTGCTTCAACTTATAGGATTAATTATAATGTTAGTTGTAGGTACTTTAGTAGCAGTACCGGCAATTCAAGGAGTATATGACCAAGTAGGAAGTAAAGACCAAATAAATCCAATTACATTATGGTTTTCAGATTTTATTAGAGGTGTTATAGCTAACTGGTATATACCAGTAGGTATTATAGCAGTAATAACAATAGGAATTATATTCTATATAAACACACCAAGAGGAAAATATAATTTTCATTATTTTAAATATACTATGCCGATATTTGGAAAACTAATTTACAGTTTAGACTTCTCAAGATTTATAAAAGCTATGATGCTTAACTTAGATAACGGAATGAGAATTCAAGATGCATTAGAAGTTAGTAAGAATGTAGTAAGTAATTATGTGTTCTTATCTATGGTAGAGACAGCAATTAATAATATACTAATAGGTCAGTCATGGATAGATCCTTTTGAAAAATCGGGATTGTCTTCATCAATGATAACCGAGATGTTGAAAATAGGTATGCAAACAGACTTATCAGAAATGATGCAAAAATTAGTAGAATATATGGAAATAGATATAAATAATACATTAGATAAGATTATGAAAGTAATGCCACAAGTTATGTATTCTATAGTTGGTGTTGCATTAATATTCTTTGTATTAGTAGTACTAGTTCCATTGCTAGAAGTATATATGGGAACATTCTTATTCTCAGCAGCAGGAATAGAATAATAAAGAAATTAACAAATCAACGTGGTATTTATAAAATACCACGTTTTTGTAAATATCTTGAATATTCATATTAAAAATAGGAAAGGGTGATAAATTGTATGAAAATAGGAATAGATTTAGGTGGAAGCCATATAGCAGTAGGAGTTATAACAGAAAAAGGCAAAATAATACAAAAAGAAGAACAAAATATAATATATAACAAAGAGAATGAAGATATAAAACAAATTATTGTTGATAAAATTTTAGGTCTAATAAATACTGTTTTGAGAACTTCACAGATTCCTATTTTTGTAATAGAGGAAATAGGAATAGGTGTACCAGGAATAATAGAGAATAATATTGTTAAAAAGTGTGACAAATACAAAATATATAATTGGGATTTGGCAAAAATATTAGAAGAACATTATCAAATACCAGTAAAACTTCAAAATGATGCATTATGTGCTGCAAAAGCAGAAAAAGAATATGGAAATTTGAAAGATGTAAAAAAAGGAGTCTTTATTTGTTTTGGAACAGGAATAGGAGGAGCAACAATAATAAATGAAGAAGTAATTCCATCAGAATTTGGACATATGATTATAGAAAAAAATGGAAAATCATGTAGTTGCGGAAAACGAGGTTGTTTTGAGACATATAGCTCAATGAGGGCATTTAAAAATGAAATAGTGGAAGTATTAGGAATAAATGTAGAAGCTACTTCGGAGGAAATTTTAAAATTTTTAATTAAAAATAAAGATGATGAAAATGCAAATAAATGTATAGATGAGTATATAAATACATTATGTATTGGACTTTCAAATATTATAAATATAATTAATCCAGAACAAATATGTATAGGTGGTAGCTTTACATATTTTGAAGATATTTTATACAAAAGATTATTAGAAAAAGCACAATTGATTTCATATCAATTTGATAAACCAAAGATTGTACTTGCAAAATTAAAGAATGATGCAGGAATTATAGGAGCAACACTATAAAAATAATACTAAACGTCACAATTAGGGACAGTTCCTAATTGTGACGTTTTACTAGTTAAGGGCAGCTTTTATACCATTGATAAAAATTCTAAATTTGACAAAATAAGAAAAATATGCTAAAATACAAAATAGTTGTTACCTATTAGAGGTAAAGAAGAGATTTAAATTTATAATAATAGATTGATAAAAAGGTGTGTAGAAAAATCAATCTAAAACAATGTAAAATGAGATTCTAAATAAAATATATGTATAAAATAAAGAGATAAAAGAGAGAATAAAACCAAAGAAAAAAGTCAATATAAATTCAATATATGTAAAAAAATATTGCAAAAAGAGAGAAAAAAGTTAAAATAACTGTATTTTATAATTGGAGTCAAAAATAGTTTTTACATTAAGTAAAACTATTTTTTTGCGTGAAAATAAATAGGTAAAAGATAAATTTAAATTAGAATAATAGAAAAGGAGATAAAAATATGACAGAAGAAAGAAAAGAAGAAATGCAAAATGTAAAAAATGAAAAAGTGGCTAGCTCTAGAGCAAGAAGACCTTATCATAAAAACAATAAAAAAACTGAAAAAGTAGAAGGAAAAGCACCTAGAGTAAAGAAAGAAGCAAAAGCAGTAGAAGAAAATAAAAATGTAGAAAGAAAAACTGCTACAAGAAAGAATTACAATAAAAAGCAACCTAAATTTGAGTTCAAGAAATCAAATTTAAAAATTATTCCATTAGGTGGATTAGAAGAAATAGGAAACAATATGACTATTTTCGAATATGAAGATGAAATAATTATTGTAGACTGTGGACTAGAATTTCCTACAGATGATATGCTTGGTGTAGATTTAGTTATACCAGATGTTACTTACCTAGAAAGAAACAAAGAGAAAATAAAAGGTTTAGTAATTACACATGGTCACGAAGACCATATTGGAGCTATACCATATGTTTTAAAACAAATAAATATACCAATTTATGCTACAAAATTAACAATTGGATTAATTAAAAATAAATTAGAAGAGCATAAACTATTAAGAAGTACCAAACTATATGAAGTAGAAGCAGGACAAACAATTAAACTTGGAAAAATGAGTGTAGAATTTATAAGAAGTTGCCATAGTATACCAGATTCAGTTATGCTTGCAATTTATACACCAGTAGGAACAATAATGCATACAGGAGATTTCAAAATTGATTATACACCAATTAATAGTGAAATAACAGACTTAAATCGTATAGCAGAAATAGGAAGTAAAGGTGTACTTGCATTACTATCAGATAGTACAAACTCTGAAAGAAAAGGATATACAATGTCTGAAAGTACAGTAGGAAAAGAGTTTGACAAATTATTTGTAAATTGTACAAAAAGAATAGTAGTTGCAACATTTGCTTCAAACGTTCATAGAGTTCAACAAATAGTAAATGCAGCAGTAGCAAATGGTAGAAAAATTGCTATATGTGGTAGAAGTATGATAAACATGATAGAAACTGCAAGAGCATTAGGATATATGGATGTACCAGAAAACGTATTTATAGACATAGACATGATAAAAAATTATACAGATGAGCAATTAGTTATTATTACAACAGGTAGTCAAGGTGAGACAATGTCTGCATTAACTAGAATGGCAGCAGGAGAACACAAAAAAATAGAAATAACACCAAATGACTTAATAATAATATCTGCAAATCCAATTCCAGGAAATGAAAAATCCGTATCAAAAGTAATAGATGATTTACTACAAATAGGTGCAGATGTTGTGTATAATGCATTAGCAGATATTCACGTATCTGGACATGCCTGCCAAGAAGAACAAAAATTAATATTTGCATTAACAAAGCCAAAATATTTTATACCAGTTCATGGTGAATATAGACAACTTATGGCACACGCAGAAACTGCTGTAAAAATGGGTGTAGCACCTGAAAACATTTTCATGAGTACAAATGGCCGTATAATAGAACTAAACGAAAACGAAGCAAAACAAACAGGAAGTGTACCATGCGGAAAAGTATTAGTAGATGGCTATGGTGTAGGAGATGTAGGAAACGTAGTTTTACGCGATAGACAACACTTATCACAAGATGGTTTAATCGTTATAGTTATGACAATGGATACTTCAACAGGAGAAATAGTAGCAGGTCCAGATGTTATTTCAAGAGGATTTGTATATGTAAAAGAATCTGAAAATTTAATGGATGATGTTAAAAAATATATTCGTGAAGAAGTTGAAATATTAGAAAGTAAAGGTGTGCGTGATTGGGCAACAATTAAATCAACATTAAAAGATCATATAAGAGATTATATTTTCCAAAAAACAAAGCGTAATCCTATGATATTGCCTATTATTATGTCTTTATAGTGAAAAATGAAGTAATACCAAGCTCTTTATGGCTTGGTATTATAAAGTGTTATTAACTAAGTAAGTATATATAAAAGAAAAAAGCTCCAAATTTTGGAGCTTTTTTTCTTAGGCTAAAGAATAAATAAGAGAAAGATTAGGATATCCATCTACAAAAACATTGCAGTCAGATAAATCTTTTTTGATAGTTTCTGAAAAATTTTCAGAAGATATTTCAGAGATGAAAGTATCTACTCCTTTTTCACTTATTCTTCTTTTTACTGTTCCTAAATCGTACATTGGCATGTGCCTCCTATGATGTTTGATAAAATCATTATACCATACAATTTACATAAAAGTCAAGTGAAATTGTAAAAAAATGTAAATGAAATAAAAATAACAAACAAAGAGATTAAAAAGTGTATTAATCTATTGAAGAAGATGGAAAAATTTGATATAATAAGCAAGAATTTAGAAAAAGGAGAAATAGATATGGATTATAAAGAATTAGCTGACTTAATATTTCCAGATGCAAAAGAAATATCATATTATGAGGAAAAATATCCTGAAAGAAATTTACCAGAAGGAGCAATGGTCGTAAGAGTTGCACCAAGTCCAACAGGAAATGTACATATAGGAACGATATATCAAGCATTTTTAAATAGAAAACTTGCAAAACAAACAGGTGGAGTATTTTATGTAAGAATAGAAGATACAGATCAAAAAAGAGAAATAGAAAACGGAATTACTCAAATAATTGAAACTCTAAAAAAATTCGATTTAACTCCAGATGAGGGAATGATAAATGAAACAGAATCAAAAGGAGAGTATGGACCATATAGACAATCTCTAAGAAAAGAAATTTACCAAGCATATGCTAAACATTTATTAGAACAAGGAAAGGCATATCCATGTTTTGCAACTCCAGAAGAATTAGATGAAATGAGAGCAAAACAAGAAGCAGCCAAAGTAAGAACAGGTTATTATGGAGTATGGGCAAAATATAGAAATTTATCAGTAGAAGAAGCAGCAGAAAAAATAAAAGCGGGAGAACCTTACATAGTAAGATTTAAATCAACTGGTAGAGAAGATAGAAAAATTAAACATAAAGATGTAATAAAAGGAAATGTTGAATTCCCAGAAAATGATCAAGATATAATAATAATAAAATCAGATGGACTTCCTACATATCACTTTGCACATGCTATTGATGATCATTTAATGCATACAACACATGTATTAAGAGGAGATGAGTGGCTATCATCAGTTCCACTTCATTTACAATTATTCCAAGAGTTAGGATTTAAAGCTCCAAAGTATGCACATACACCAACTCTTTTAAAGAATGATAATGGTGGAAAACGTAAAATAAGTAAAAGAAAAGACCCAGAAGCTGCTGCAACATATTATGAAGAATCTGGAATTCCAAGTGATGCAGTAAAAGAGTATTTACTAAATATAGCAAATTCAGCATTTGAAAATTGGAGAAGAGCAAACCCAGACAAGAGCCTAGATGAATTTAATTTTGAGTTAAATAAAATGAGTGTAAGTGGAGCTTTATTTGATATGGTAAAACTATTAGATGTATCTAAAAATGTTATATCAAAATATTCTACTGAAAAAGTATATGAAGAAGTTTATAAGTGGGCAAATAAATTTAATGCAGAGTTAACTCAATTATTAGAAGATAAAGAATACGCTTTAAAAGTATTTGGAATAGAAAGAGGAAATGCAAAACCTAGAAAAGACATAGCAAAATGGGAAGATGTTATGGACAACATTTCTTATATGTATGATAGCGAGTTCTATAAAAAAGACCAAGAATATGAATATCAAAAAGTTACAGATAAAGAACTAATTAAAAAAATATTAACATTATATATGGAAAAATACTATAATGAAACAGATGATAAGCAAGCATGGTTTGATAAAATGAAAGACTTATCAGAAGAAATAGGATTTGCAAGAGAAGTAAAAGAATTTAAAGCTAATCCAGAATCTTATCCAGGACACGTAGGAGATGTAAGTACAGTTATAAGAGTTGCATTAACTTCAAGGAGCAACACTCCGGATATGTATGAAATAATGCAAGTTTTAGGAAAAGAAAGAATTTTCAAAAGATTTGAAAAAGCAATTGAAAAATTAAAATAAATGCCGATGGAGAAACTCTATATCAGTTTATAGATGAAATTTCTAGTATTAATTTGCAATAATATGAACAGAGAGCAAAGAGATACTATTTAAAATAATAAAGGAATGATAAATGTGGAATATAATATAGGAGATATTGTAAGAACTAAAAAAGTTCATCCTTGTGGTAGCAAATTGTGGGAGATAACAAGAGTAGGTGTAGATTTTAAACTAAAATGTCTAGGTTGTGGTCATGTAATAATAGTAGAAAGACCAAAAGCATTAAAAATGATAACTAAAAAAATAGAAAAAGAAGAGTAAATTTTTTAAAAGTACTTGACATAACTTATATATTTAAATATAATGAATATAATAATTGTAGATAGAAATTTTTTCTATCATGTGGGCTGACACAATAATCCGAATTTTATAGGTTAATTGGAACCTTTGGTTGGCGAACAACCTAAAAAATCGTAATTCTTATGAGACGTAAGGTGCTCATAAGTTGGCGGACAACAAAAAAATCAGTCATATAGGGGAGATATACATATTGAGGTATGTATATCTCCCCTATGAATTTTTATTCATATAAATTTTTTCAAAAAGGAGACAACTTATGAATAAAACAGATGCATTAAAAATAATTATAGATGCAGCAAAGTAATATCATGACAATTTAGAAAACCAAAGATTATTAGTTATATATGAAAAAGATAAAAATATGTCATATATTGAAGCAATATTTATTTCACGTAATTTTTTACATTTGACAGGAGTTAAAATTCTTAATAAAAATATTAAATCAAGTTTAATGTTTTATAGTTTGTGCCTAAAAAATAAATTAAAAATATCAGATTTTGAATTTTCTAAGGACGGAACAACTATAATGAAATTGAAAATTTTAAATAGTATTATAAAATTTCCCAAAAGTGCAAAAATGATAGGAGACTATGTAAATTGTAAAAAATATTTAAATACAGAAAAGCTAATAGGTAATGTATTTGGAGTTATAGGATTTATAGAGAATAATGGGTATTATATTCCTAATACATTATTAAATGAAGATATAAGAGAAGTTACAATATCAAGGAATAGAATACTGGCAATATTAAAAAGGAATAGAAATGAGTGTAAATACAAGAATATTATATATATTGCTAAAGATGTAAAAATAGACAGATTGATTAAAGACAAAATTATTAAAAATAAAATAGAGAAAGAAATAAGACTAAGTTAAAAAACTTAGTCTATAGTATTTATAAATTTTTCAATTTCTTCCCAAGCGTTATCTGTATAAATTCTTCTTTCAGCAGAGAAAGGAATAAAAGTTAAATCTTTTAAAGGATTTAATTTATCTTGCAAATGAGTAACTTGAGCGTCTACTTTAGTCACAGCAATTTTATCCGCCTTATTTGCAATAATAATGCAAGGTCTTTCACTATCTATTATGTATCTGTACATTAGTTTATCATTTTCACTAGGGTCATGTCTAATGTCAATTAAAAATACAATTAGTGCAATATCTTTGCTATTATTTAAATATTGTTCAATAAATTGACCAACTCTATCTTGTTCCTTTTTAGACATTTTACTATATCCATAACCAGGCAAATCAACAAAATAAAATTTATTATCCATATTATAAAAATTAATTTGTCTTGTTTTTCCAGGTTCACTACTTGTTCTAGCAAGTTTCTTTCTATTAACCATAGTATTTATAAAAGAAGATTTACCAACATTAGATTTACCAACTAAAACAATTTGAGGTAAGTTATCATCGGGATATTGTGCAGGTGAAACTGCTGATATTTTAAATTCTGGATTTTTAATTAACATATATTTTTTTCCTTTCGTTTCAAAGTATATATAGTATAGCATAAATTTGTAAAATATAAAAGACCAAGAATAAAAATCTTGGTCAATAAAAATTATCGATAAGTGAAAAATTAAATGCAATTAATGATATATATAATATA
>OIZO01000359.1_pt1 | contig 32636 bp, 30 predicted proteins | sample 1588551 | NCBI WGS metagenome assembly OIZO01 (sample SAMN03283271) | human gut metagenome | biome: human-associated habitat; material: feces | host: Homo sapiens | place: Peru | collected 2012 | reverse complement strand
ATAAATTTTCAAACTATTTCATCAATTACTATTGATTTTTATATAGTTAGCTTTCTTCTATCTTCACTATACTTTTTTCTTATTTTTTCTTTCAAATTAACTTTTTCATATCATTGCGAAAAAAATTAATTGAACAAATTATATAGATTTTATAATCTTTATATAGGAAGTTATGCTTATGCACGAGTTTACAACGCGTCAAAAAAATATTATAAAAATCCTTCAAGGTTCTTCAGAGAGCATTAGTGGTAAAGTTATTGCTGATACACTAAATGTTTCTTTAAGAACTGTTCAAAACGAAATGAATGAACTCAAAAGAATTGGAATAGTTAACTCCGACAAAACTGGATATACACTTACTGAAGATAATACCAATTTAACTCGCATTGATAATGATGACAGAAAGTCAACAATACTTCAATATCTACTATCTTCTAATAAACCATTAGATATTTTTAACCTTGCTGATAAGCTTTATATTAGTGAGTCTTCACTTCAATTAGAATTTTCTAAAATCAAAAAAGATTTTAACAATAAACATCTCTCATTGGTTATTAAAAATAACACTGTTACAATTGATGGTACAGAATTTAATAAACGGCAGTTATTAAAACAAATCATTTATTCCAAATTACCTTCAAATGTTATTAATATTGAAAACCTTTCTTTCTATTTTAAAGATTTTGATGTTGAAAGAATCCATGAAATAATAGTCACTTCCATTGAAGCAAATGGTTATCATATTCAAGAAAGCTACTCATCTAGTTTACTATTCAATGTCATAATCGCATTGTATCGAATTAGCAATGGAATGCATATGCCTAAACTAAACAACATCTTATTAGAAAAGGAATCGCATTCTTCAGAATATAAACTAGCTTGTGATGTGTGTGATCGATTTGGGCTTCATTATGGAATACATGTACAACAACAAGACGTTTTATATATAACAAATCTTTTGAAAGGAAATATATTTTCTACAACTAGATCTGGAAGTGTGGTTTACTCTGAAGACTTTATTAATCAAATTAGAGAAATTTTGTTTGTAGTGCTTAATCAATACATGATTACGGTTGATGTTTCCCAACCAATACACAATTTAGCCTTGCATATATACGAACTAATAAAACGCGCAGAACACAATAGCTATGCATCAAACCAAATTAAAACAACAATCAAAGAAAATTGCCCTTTGATTTACGATATATCCGTTTCGTTTGCCAAACGAATAGAAACAACATTTAATATTACAATTCCAGATGAAGAAATTGGTTTTTTAAGTGTTTATATAGGTTTTATAATCGAAAGCACCAAAGAACATACAAACACTATTCAAGTACTTTTATACGCTAATAATTATCATCACATTGCCAACAATATTAAAGACAGTCTAATAGAAAAGTATAAGAATTTAATTTCTATTCATGTTGTTAACTCTGATAAGGATGCTCTGCCTGAACAAAATTTTGACATCATAATATCTACAGTCCATTTAGAAATTATTGGAAAAAAGGTTATTATGATTTCTCCATTTTTAACAAAAGATGATTTAAATAAAATAGATGAAGAAGTTAATAAATGTTTACATAAAAAAGAACTTAAACGTAACAACGAGTTTTTGATGTACTGTTTTAATCCAAAACTTTTCTTCATAGAAAACACCATAGATACAAAAGAAAAAGCAATTTCTTTCTTATGTTCTAAGATGGAAGAATTTGGGATAGTCTCGGATAGTTTTTTTGATTCTGTAATGGAAAGAGAAAGATTGTCATCCACTTGCTTTTTTAATTCTTTTGCAATTCCTCACGCATTAACAATGAACGCAAAGGAAACTATGTTAGCCTTATTAATAAACCGTAAAGGAATTCAATGGGACAACAACAATATTAAATTAGTCATTTTAATTGCCGTTAAAAACAATGAAGTTTCTGAGTTTTCTAAAATATATGAACATCTAGCAAAAATACTATGTTCACCAGTCTACTTATCTAATTTAATACAATGTAACACATATTCAGAAGTATTGAATTCTATTAAATTCGTTAAATAATGCTACATGTATTATAAGTTTATATTTTTTTATTAATGCGCTAATTAAAAGTCGGTCATAGTCCTAAATAAAGATTATGTCCGACTTTGTTGATTTTATAAATTTATTTTACTTAGACACAACAGCTTCTATTTCAACCATAGCACCCTTAGGTAGTGCCACTACTTGGTAAGCAGCTCTAGCAGGATATGCACCAGAGAAGAAAGTACCATATACTTCATTCATCTTAGTAAAATCACCTAAGTTAGTCATAAGAACAGTAGTCTTAACTACATTATTCATTGAAAGACTTGCAGCTTCAAGAATTGACTTAATGTTACTTAATGATTGAGCTGTTTGTTCCTCAATAGTTTCTGGCATTGTGCCTGTTTCTGTGTTGATTGGTAATTGTCCTGATACGTAGACAAAACCATTTGATTCAATTGCTTGTGAGTAAGGGCCAATTGCAGCTGGTGCTTTTTCACTGTTAATTACTTTATTCATATTTTAGAATTCTCCTTTATCCATGTATATTTTATTATATTTAATTATGATTGACACATCACCTTATCGGTGGTAACATGGCAAAGATAAAAAGCATCTTTAATCTGATACGAGATATCAGCAAGGGCACTAAAATTAGATATTTTTTATAAGGAAATATAGCCTTGCCTATCAGATTAGGGCAAGGTTTTTTGTTAGAGAAAGGTGATATTTATGAAACTTGTTTATGACATTAATGACAAACCTACTGTAAAACAAAACTTAATGTTTGCGTTACAGGAAATGATCGCTATTATGGCAGCTACTTTATTAGTTCCAATTCTAATGACTCAATATGGACTACCAAGTGATCCTGCTGCTGCATTACTAGGTGCTGGTATTGGTACTCTAGTATATATCTTCTGTACTAAGAAAAAGAGTCCTGTTTTCTTAGGAAGCTCATTTGCCTTCTTAGGTGCTTATGCTACTTCTATTTCATCAGGTTATGGTTATTGGGGTGTCATAATCGGTGTTGGTATCGCAGCTCTAGTATATGTAATCTTCGCACTAATTATTAAAGCTGTTGGCTCTGGTTGGGTAAACAAACTACTTCCTGCAGTTATTGCTGGACCAATTGTATCTTTAATCGGTTTATCTTTATCAGGTACAGCTACAAGCTGGATGAGTACTAATGGTGGTAGTGAATATAGCTTGATTACTATCGCAATTGGTCTTATTACTTTCTTCTCAATTGTTGTTGCATCAGTTAAGGGAAGCAAGTCTATGCAACTATTCCCATTCGTAATTGGTATTGGTGTTGGTTATGTAGTAGCTCTTGTACTTACTCTAATTGGTAATGCGACTGGTAATGCTGCTTTACAAATCTTAGATTTCTCAGTATTTACTAAAACATTTGTTCCATTTACATTAAGTTCAATTGTGGATTATCCAAAGATTTTCCTTCTAAGAGCAATCCAAACAAACGGTGAATATCTTCCAATTGACTTAACTGCAATCATTAACTTAATCTTAGTATTCGCTCCACTTTCAGTAGTTCTATTATGTGAACATATTGGTGACCATAAGAACGTAAGTAACATTATCAACAAAGACTTAATTACAGATCCAGGTCTAGATAAAACTCTAATGGGTGATGGTATTGGTTCATTCGTTGGTACAGTATTTGGTTGTTGTGCTAATACTACATATGGTGAATCAGTAGCATGTGTAGCTATTACTGGTAACGCTTCTGTAAGCACACTATTCTATACATCATTTGGCTGTATCCTACTATCATTCTTCACACCATTTATCACATTGATCAATTCAATTCCTAAGTGTGTAATGGGTGGTGCTTGTGTAGCGCTATATGGCTTTATCGCAGCAAGTGGCCTTCAATTATTAGCTAAGGTAGACCTAAGCGATAATAAGAACCTGTATCCAGTAGCTGCAATCTTTGTATGCGGTATTGGTGGCCTAGTATTAAACTTTGGTTACAATCCTGTTACTGAAGGACCTCTTATCTCTATCACTTCATTAGCTGTAGCAATGATCGTTGGTATTATCACTAGAAAGATCTGTGGTAAGGGTAAGGAACTTTAATAGATAAAATTAAAATATGTTTTTAAAAACGCGGTTTATTAATAAACCGCGTTTTTCTTTTATTTTAAATATGTATCAAATATAGCACTTAAAGCATTTGAATAATCAGTAGTCTTATTATCATATACCTTAGTCTTCCATGTTTCAGCGAATAGTTCATTATTGTTTTCACAGGCTTTATCTGATACTAAGTTACATGATGATTTAACAGTTCTGAATTTAAAGAAGCTTAATAAGTCATAAGACTTGTTTTCAATTGAATGGCCCATTTGGTGATGTAGTTCTGCTCTAATATCTTCTGAATTATTATTAAGAATAATGAAATTCTTTCTGACTACGAAGGCACCATCTTCATCGCCACCTCTCATCTTAAAATCATTTACTAGATAGATCTTAGAAGGAAGTCCTTTTTCATATTTAGCTAATTCTTCTTTGATTATCTTTAACGATTCTATAGCTTGTTCCTCGCTTATGTTATAGTCACTAGTATAAGTTAACTTAACCTTTTCATCTTCCATTAAATCAAAGTTGAAATAAACATTAACACCACTTTGATCGTAGATTTCTCTTTTTAATACACCAGTTGGACTTTCATCATAATAGTCTTTCTTATGAATAGCTACTGTTGATGATGCACTAATTAGTACAGCTACTGCCAAGGCAAACACAATTAACATTGCATAATCACCTTTTGAATTCTTAGTAACAATTGAAACAAGATGAAGTATAGTTGCTATTAACGCAAATACTCTTGCAGTATTCATGCTAATAACTGTCTTATCAATAAAGTTAAATACTAACGATATGATAAATAGTACAGCAAATACCGTTTCTATTATTTTTAATCCTTTTTTAAAATTATCTTTCATATAAACCCTCACTCTATTAATGATTGTACACATAATTTTAAAGAAATGGTATTACTTAAAAGTAATTATCTTACTAACTGATTGAAATAATAAACATATATTAGCTGATAATTAATTGGTCAAACGCGTATGACTAATTAAAGGACTAAATTCTATGTTCGTAATATTTAATGAAAAATGTTCAAAGAGATTGAAAATTAAGCGAATTAAACTAATTATATAAACAAAAAAAGCGAGCAAATGCTCGCATATTACCACATTGATGAAGATACATAATCAAAGATACCTACACCATGACTATTATATTCATAGTTCTTACAGATATAAGAGAAGTGTAAACTAAATTCATTAATCTTAAGCTTCCAAAAGAAGTTTTCATTATCCCTTAACTTTTCATATTCTCTTTGAGTATAGTAAACATTATTCAACTGTGTATAACAAGAGAAATTAATATTGATATTAAAATCATCTAAGTTACACTTCTCAGTCTTGACATATTCATCATAGAAAGTCTTAACCTTGATATTATTTAAATTAATATCATCATTATAATCATCACTAGTAACCTTATGACATAAGATATATGTAGCTACATAATCACCATAAGCATTCACAAATTCTTCAAAGCTAGAATGAGCATCAATGCCCTTAGTAGTCTCTAGATTACTACTATAATCATATGAATCATTCTCATATTCATATTTCAAAGTCTTAATCTTTTGAACTGGTTCTTTTGTATTCTTATCAATTAAAACATAATCATTGATAGGTAAGAATCCATCAGGCACTGGTGTATTTATATCAACTAATAAAGTTGATTGATTGATTATCACTCTACCTGTTAAACCTAATACAATAGCTAATAGAAAAAGAATTATATACTTTAGCTTCTTATTCATTTATTAATCTCCATATAAGTAAAAGTACCATTACATAAGTGTAAGTCTTTATCATCATAAACATTTACATCTAACACAGCTAAAGTTGATCCAACTTTAATAGGATGAACAACAGCTTTTAATTTAGATGTATTCATAGCAGACTTTAAATAATTAAAACTCGCATTAACAGTAACTGGCATCTTATATACTAAACCACAGGCATAACCACAGGCTTCATCACATAAGGCATATAATAAACCACCATGTACGGCATTAAAAGGATTTAACATATTATCATTTAAAACCACTTCATAGATGGTTTCTTCCTTTGTGTTCTTAACACAAGTGAAACCTAAATATTTTCCAAAACTATTCTCTCTCATATAAATTTATTTAATAGATATTCTACTTCCTTATCATTATTACTTACTTTAAAATACAACTTAAACGCATTAGGATAATATTCACCAATATACTTACGATACAGTTCACACTGTCCTATTAACAATCTTATGTCCATGTTATTATCATTAAACAAAACGATCAATACATTTCTTTCATTCACTAGAGTTAAATCAAGAATTGAATTACCAACATAAGATAATTCAGGATTAAGAAGTTTAACCTTATGCATGATTTTGATTGCCTTCTTTTGTTTATCACATAAGTTGAAATCACCAATCCTATTATGAGCTAATCTAATCGCATACTTTAATTCTTCATCATCAATCTTGTCACAAACATTCTCAACACCTGACCACAAGTCTACATTATCCTTGGCATATTCTAATAATTTAATTACTATTTCCTCGGGATTAATATAAACATAAGATTCAACATTGTTGGATATTGGCATACCAAATTCACTTAAATAAGCAGGAGCTTGGAAGAAGACAACATCTTTTAAATAGAAAGAAGATATCTTAGATGGAAGCTTATGATCCTTGCTTACTTTAAGGATTGCTTCCTTGAATTCATCACAAGTGTTATAACCATTTTCTTGTTCAAATTTGTTCCACATGGTATTAACACTATTCACAATCAAACTCTCTACTCTACCATAGCCAACAATGCCCTTTTCTCCATCACGCATATGTATTTTGTCTTTAGATAGGAAGAATATTAAATCACCTACTTTAAAATTAGATAATGATAATGTTGGAGATAAACGCCAAAAATTCATCGTTGTGTCTGCATTTAAACGATGATGATCTAACATTTTAGAATCAGTAATATAAGCTATCGCTGCCATATACCATTATTATACTGGTAGGAATTGTTAATTATCTCTAAAAATCTATTTGCGACATCATTTTCAAAGTCATTTTTCTCAATTATATAGATACCAAGCTCTTCTCCCTTAGCATATACTAGAGGTCTATTTTCACTTAGTTCACTATAAAGACAAATAACTGGTTTTGAATATTCGTTGCCAAACATCACATTATGAACTTTTATTTCATTTAAATCACTTGGATCCACTTTGTTAGATTTAATACTAGTAAACAGTAAACAATTATCTTTTATTACAAGACAATCTAATTCACATCTTACTGAAAGATTTTGGGTTCTTGAAAATTCGATGTTACAAGACATCAAGACATCATCAAATAACTTACTATCAACTAATTTATTGTAGATATAATTTTCTAAGAAAGTACCAGATACCATAAAGATTCTTCTAATGTCGTTGTTGAAGAAACTTAGAGTATTATCTTTAATTGTAAATAAGTTTAAATCTTTAAAATAGCGATAATTCTCATCACTTGTTATTTTCTTAATTGTTGTTTCATCTAGATAATAATCATTATCTTTATGATCTAGATAATTAATTAAGTTATTAATCTTCGAAACAAAAGATATAAAGTTAGAATAATTATTCTTACTATATTCAATAGTCTTATAGATTAGTTCTATTGTTTTTCTATTTTTTACAGGATTATGCATAGAAGATATAATACGACCACCATTTAAAGTGATAATGTCTTCTATTTGAAAATTAAAAATCTTTGAAGTTAAGACCTCATGTTTACGATAATCCTTGATGCACTTCTCTTCTTCATCAAAATAAATAATACGATTATTTCTTTTTAATGCCATTTCACACAACACTAATGAAAGATACTTGTTGGCACTAACATCAACTATCGTCTCATTACTAAAGTATTGTCTTATGCTTTGTTCATCAACTTTAGTAAAATGAATTTCAATATCTTTGTATTTATTGATTACTTTGGTACAGTATTCAAATTTGCTTTTATCTATCTGATGATGGTATACAAAAATAAGCTTATCAATGTTTAATGATAATGGTACTATCGCATTATTGAAGTTATTTTGTTCATCAAAAGATTTTAATAATATCATTCTTCTTCTATTTTCTTACGATTAGTCATCGCCTTAATTAGAGTTAATTCATCTGTATAATCTAAACTAGCTCCCATTGGTAGTCCATGAGCTAATCTTGTTACTAAGATATTCTTGTTCTTTAATACTTTATCTAAATATAGTGCTGTCATTTCCCCGTCCATTGTTGGCGGTGTGGCTACTATTATTTCCTGGGTATTATCATTGATTCTCTTTAATAAGTTATCTATATTTAAATCCTCAGGATATATGCCCTTAGAACTAGATAATAGACCATTTAAGATATGATAAGTACCTTTATAAGTATTAGTCTTTTCGATGGCGATTAGATCTTGAGCACTACCTACCACCATGATGATATTCTTATCTCTTGATTCATCTTTGCAGATTGGGCAGGTATCATCATCACTTAAAAAGCCACAGACTTTGCATCTTTTGAGATTCTTTAAGTCTCTTAAAATATCTGCATAAGCATCTAGTGTTTCATTGTCTAAGTTTAATAAAGTAAACGCAAATCTTTGTGCTGTCTTATTACCTACTCCTGGTAATCTTTCATACATATCAATTACTTTTTGAAATTTATCAGGATACATTAGTCTTCAACCCTCACATTATCAAATAATAGTTTAGCCTTATCTTCATTAGTCATCTCTTTTTCGATAACTGGCTTTTGTACTATTGGGGACTTACTATCTTTATTAGCCATCAGATTCTTATAGATACTAATAAGTTCACCACGCTTATTATCTTCTACACCATAGATTACCTTATCTAGTCCAAATTCTTCCATGAAGAATCGATATAGTTCATTTCTATTTTCAGATGCATTGATATTATCAATATATAACTTAGGACCAGTAACAATTATTACATCCTTACCACTTGCGAATAAGTCAGTGTTTCTTAATAGCTCATAGAACTTTCTCTTGTCTGGATCTAGTTTATACATTTCTAGTCTATTGTAGATAATACTGTCAGATACTTTTTCGTTCTTGTTGGCAGTTAATAGTAATGCAGCTAGGTATTCAATGTCTATATGTTGTTCATTTACTACCTCATGTTCTTTTTCGACACTAGTGCCACCAGTAAAATCTTGTACCAATGTTTCCATGATTGGTTCAGGAGTAATAATAGGAGCTTCGTTTGTTTCAATAGGTGCATCAGATTCGAGCCCATTAGGTATATCTTCAGTTATTGTTTCTTCAACAACAGGTTCCTCAACTACTACTTGGGGTTCCTCTTTTACTTCTTCAGCAACTACTTCAACCTTAGGTTCTTCCACAACAGTTCTAGTAACTGTTTGTGTTATAGCAGGTTTAGTTTTAATAGCATGTTTAGATGAATTGCCACCCATCTTAACTTCAGCTAGTTCTAAGTATGTTAAAAAGCTTTGATTACTTCTTGCTTTATTTAAAGCTTCTTCTAAATATGAAATATCTGATAATAAGTCATTTACACTTACTACATCTAAGATATTCATACAATCAAATTTAGATAATTTATTTAATAGTGTTTCATTTTGATCATCACTATAGATTAAACTTTCTTTGATGATTTCAAGTAAATCTACACATAATCTTTTTGGATCAATACCAGAATCATACATTTGTCTTAGTAGATTAATAGAACCTGTTAAGTCATTATGAATCTTAATTAGTAGTTCTACTTTTTCTTCTTTAGTACTTAAGCCAAATATTCTTTGAACATCTTCTAAGAAGATTCCATCATTATTGTAAGAAAGTATTTGTTCAAGGATAGATAGAGCATCTCTCATACCACCCTCTGCCAACATAGCAACTTCATCTAGTGCTTTGTCTTCATATTGAAGATGTTCCTTGTTTAAAATCTCAACCATCTTCTTTTCCATATTTAGATTAGAGATCTTTGAGAAGTTATATCTTTGACATCTACTTAAAACAGTAGGAATGATTTTTTGAGGATCAGTAGTAGCTAAAATAAAAACAACATGTGCAGGTGGTTCTTCTAATGTCTTTAATAATGCATTAAAAGCTGATGAAGATAACATGTGAACTTCATCGATAATATAAACTTTATATTTACCTACAATTGGTGAATATGGAACTTGTTCAATAATCTCTCTGATATCATCAACAGAGTTGTTGCTGGCAGCATCTAGTTCAATAATATCTGGATGATTATTTTCCTTAAATGCTAAACAACTTGGACAATTGTCACAAGCTTCTTCATTAAAATCTTCACAGTTAATTGCCTTTGCGAATAACTTAGCAATTGTAGTCTTACCAGTTCCTCTTGGACCTGCAAATAAATATGCATGAGCAATTCTCTTATTCTTAATTGTGTTCTTAAGAATTTTTACAATATACTCTTGCCCTACTACCTCATCAAATCTTGATGGTCTATATGTTCTATATAATACTTGATAACTCATACTGGTACTATTATACAATTTTTAAAGCCTTTATATTTTGATGATTATATTAATACAAATTATTAATTTCTAAGTATTTTTTATAAATGTACATGTAGTCTTATCGGTAATCTTATCCGTGGTTTAGTCCGTGGTTTTATTGGGTGGTTTATTGGGTGGTTTATTAGCTCCTTAATTGGCTCCCTTTTTAGCTCCTTTTTGGCTCCTTTTTTTAGCTCCTTTTTGGCTCCTTTTTAGCACCCTATAGATAAGTTCTTTTTCAAATATATTTTTGTATAAATGCGTAATTTCTTATCGGTGGTTTATTGGGTGGTTTAGTCTGTACTTTAGTCTGTACTTTAGTCTGTACTTTAGTCTGTGGTTTTCTAAGTAACTAATTCGTTGAGATGTTGTTTTTTATATAAAAAAGTTAGAAAAAAGGCACTTTTTATTTTAATTTGTGCCTTAGATATCATTTTTCATGATTTTAGAGGTTCATTACTAAAATTAGTCCGTGGTTTATTGGGTGGTTTATTGGGTGGTTTATTGGGTGATTTTTATATTAAGTTCATATAATTAAGATATATAAAACCCTCCATATTTATTACTACCTGCATATTTAATCATATTCTTTTTTCTTAATTCTTTTAATGCATTGTGGATTTGACTTTCTTTTAGTCCGCTTACTTCACTAATGTTAGGAATTCTTAAACCTGGGTTCCTTGCAATAGTCTCGTATACCATCTTTTGAATTTTCGGTAACTTCTTTGGATCAAATATAACCTCTATATTTGTTGAAGTTTGAATTGTACCATTCATTTGTTCCACAAACTCTTTATTAGCCCAAATAGTAGCTGAAGTAAAATTTCTCTCATCACCATCAGAATCATATTCAATGACTGGATTACCATTCTCTAATAAAGTGTTCTTAATATCTTCTAAACCTGTACCTTCTTTTTCTATAAAACCTAATAAGAATAACGGTTCTTTTAATTCATTATTAATATAATCCTTAGCACGAACTCTTGGCTTTTCATTTAGATCTTTTATAGTAGTTGGTAAAAGAGGTCTATTATAGTTAGTAAAACAGACATCTTTCGGTGTAACATAAATCTCTACTGGACGATATAAATCATAGCGCTTATGAAAAATCGCATTAGTAGCAGCTTCACGAAGAGCTTTTTGAGGATAGTTCTTTAGCTTTTTATTAAGCCATCCAGGCTTAGTAAAACTTTCTTGAATGACAAAAGTATCAAAAATATCCCATACTTTTTGGATTTGTACCCAAACAGGGCCATAAAAATCATATGGTTTTCTTACTTTCTCAACTCCATTAAATGTTTCTATTAAGATGTGAGTATATGCATTCCTAATATACTTCTCAGGATTTAATGAAAACATTAGAACCCCATAATTCGTTGCCCTTCTTTTACATCTTTTAGATGAGGACTTAATGCGTTAAGCCTTTCTGCAAGCTCGATTCTATCTAATTTCTGAAAAGATGGATTCTTACCTGTTTTAATACAATATTCTTGCATTATCGCAAGATTTAAATCATCCTCAGTAGCTGTATCATTCACATCTGATAAAAAACTATATCCTGAGAATTTTCTTTTAAGTGCATCGATTTGAATGTGCGTAGCCTTTATAGAATCTCTTTCGGATCTGATATAAGCAGTTGCCTCTATTTTTACCTCATCTTTTCTCTTGTTTTCTTCCAATTTTCTCTTAATAAACTTAATTCCTCTATCAGTTATCTCACAATAATCATCACCTTCATATACAACGACTAAAATATAGTGCTTATCTCCATATATGCAATCTAAATAATCAATTTTCGGTTTGATGGTTAGATGCCCATCATTAACTAATTCTTTTAATTGATTAATCGTTGTCTCAATTTTAGCTTCGGGAATTCCAATAATTGGCTTAATTGGGATAGCTTTATCACCTGTTTCCTTATTATTTTCTTCTTCAACACCAATAAATATAAGGCCATAATCATTTTTATCAAAATTATTTGAAAATGCACAAACTGTTTTTAAAATCGTTTGATATTGAACTACATCGAAGCTCTTTTTATATTCGATTACAGTACCTTCTATACTACCTTTTTCCAGCATATTATTCGCTGTTTGTTTAATTAATTTCTTATCTATCATAGTACCAATATTATACCAAAATAGCCCTATTTAAAGGGTTTTAGGAAGATAATGATTATCTTTTTCTTCTATTTGTTTCATAAATATTTACATTTAAAAATCCTAGATTCTACACCTAGGATTTTATCTCTTTTTCTTAAAGAAACCCTTTAATAAAGCTATATATTCTTGGTTTTCAACAAACTCACTATCTGGATAATGATTAATATTTCTAATCAGTTTTATATCAATATTACTACCTAAACTTCCACCTTTTGGATCTTTGGCTGCATAATATACTTTTTTGATTCTAGAATTAATAATTGCACCACCACACATTAGACAAGGTTCAAGTGTTACATACATCTCACAATCATCCAAATGCCAATTATCTAACTTTTTAGATGCTTTCTTGATGCATTCTATCTCACTATGAGCTGTTGCATCCTTTTTTGCTACTTTTTTGTTATGAGCCTTTGCAAGTACCTTATCATCTTTTACAATCACACAACCAACAGGAACCTCATCTTCAGATGCGGCTTTGATTGCTTCTTTAATCGCTAAATCCATAAATTTTTGATCGTACATAATTCTAATAAATAAAAAGCGCACACAGATAGAGGTACGTATGGCTGCTACATTCCTGTCCTGACCAAGTTAGTGCATAACTGTTGCGCAAATAAGATTATATATTATTTTTTAAGAATTTGATAGTCAAAATCAGTGAAATCATAAATCTCTTGCTTAATAACAGGGCTATCTAGATGTCTATAGTTATAATGATTGATTCTAATAAGATTTTCAATGCCTGCATCAATGGCGCTTTGACAACTTCCATATGAATCATCAAAAGCGATGATATCTTTCGGATTTGACTTAGATTTTCTTATTGCATCCAAATAAATATCCTTTTTATTAGTATTTATACCATCATCATAGGCAACATGATCTAATGGAATCCACTTAGACATTCCACAATAATCTAAATAGAAATCTACATTATATTTAATAGACGCAGTAGCCATATACATATCATAATTATTATTTTTAAGATAATCTAATAACTCTTCAGCACCGGGTGCTAATTCATTTCTATTCTTTTGTTTAGCTAGAGTTTGATACAACTCTTCCTTTTTATGTGCAAACTTATCCAATGTAGCTTGATCAACTTGCTTACCTACCCTATTAAAGAATCTATTTATATTAGTATCATCCTTAGTTGCTAGTATTTGTTCAATTTGTTCAATAAAATCATTGCTATGACCAATAATTTCTTCATATATTACTTTCCAAGCTTCAATATTTAAATCTTGGTCAAAATATAGAGTGCCATTAAAATCAAATATTACTGTTTTCATGAGTTTCTCCTATGTTCCACGTGGAACATCTAAATTATATAGTAAATATTATTTAACTTAATATTAGAAAAAAGAATGTTCCACGTGGAACATTCTCATTAACTATTTCTTAGGACTAATCTTTTCCATACCACCCATATAAGGTTGTAAAGCCTTAGGGATGTTAATAGAACCATCAGCATTTAAGTTATTCTCTAAGAATGCGATTAACATTCTAGGAGGAGCAACAACTGTATTATTCAATGTATGAGCGAAGTAGTTACCCTTCTCACCCTTGATTCTAATCTTCAATCTACGAGCTTGAGCATCACCTAGATTTGAACAAGAACCAACCTCGAAATATTTCTTTTGACGTGGAGACCATGCTTCAACATCACAAGACTTAACCTTTAAGTCAGCTAAGTCACCAGTGCAACATTCAAGGGTTCTTACTGGGATATCCATACTTAAGAAGAAATCTACTGAGTTCTTCCACATTTCATTGTAGTAGTTCATAGAATCTTCAGGCTTACATACAATGATCATTTCTTGTTTCTCGAATTGGTGAATACGGTAAACGCCTCTTTCTTCAATACCATGAGCACCTACTTCTTTTCTAAAACATGGAGAATAAGAAGTAAGCTTTTGAGGAAGTTCATTTTCATCAATAATGGTATCAATGAACTTACCAATCATTGAGTGTTCACTTGTACCGATTAGATATAAATCTTCACCCTCAATCTTATACATCATGTTTTCCATTTCAGAGAAAGACATAACACCAGTAACCACATCACTTCTAATCATGAAAGGTGGAATGTAATATGTATAACCTCTATTAATCATGAAGTCTCTAGCATAAGATAAAATTGAAGAATGTAATCTAGCAATATCACCCTTTAAATAATAGAAACCATTACCACTTGTTTTTCTAGCTGAATCCAAATCGATACCATCTAGTTTTTCCATAATATCCACGTGATATGGGATTTCAAAATCAAATTCTCTCTTTGTGCCAAATTGTTCAATTTCAACATTTTCAGAATCATCCTTACCTACTGGAACTGATGGATCTACGATATTAGGAATAACCATCATAATCTTTTTGATAGCTGCTTCTAATTCGATTTCCTTAACTTCAGATTCTTCAATTTCCTTGGCAATTTTAGCTACCTCGGCCTTAACTTCCTCAGCCTTTTCTTTTAAACCTTGCTTCATAAGTTGACCAATTTCCTTAGAGATAGTATTTCTTCTTCCTCTTAATTCATCAGCTCTTACTCTTAAAGCACGATAGTCTTCATCTAGTTTCTTAACTTCATCAACTAGTTCTAATTTTTGATCCTGGAACTTTTTCTTAATATTTTCTTTTACTAGTTCTGGATTTTCACGGATAAGTTTAATATCAATCATAATGCCTCCTAAAAAAATAAAAAAGGTAGCACAAGGGTGCGGATGCACGGTACCACCTTACTTTTTAACTTAAACTCTTAACGCGAGCAACGTGATTGGTTAGATCAGCTTTAAGGTAGATTCATAGAAGCTTATTAGTACCTTTCACCAGCGATACCTCTCTTATAAATAAGTATTTCTACTATATTCCTTAATTAACGCTAATCTAATAATAACACAAATTATTTTTGTCTATCAATGATTCTTAATAGTCCTGGTGCTAATAAGACATCAATTAGTAACTCAATCATAAAGTTTACTGTTACAAACAATGCGATCAATGTAACAAACGCACCATCGAAGAATGCGATGATAGTGAATGCTAGTGTACCAGTATTGACAATAGGTGCAACAGCACTTGCTAAAAGAATTGCAGCTAAACTATTCTTGCTAGACATCTTTTCATATACTAAAGCAGAAAAGTAACCAGCTAAAGTACCCTTTAAAATACATGCAGTAACAGTAGTTAATGGCTTGGCAGCCAACATAGCAGCACCACTTGGATCAGCACCGGTAATAACCATTAGTGCAACAACAACACCAAAGGCTGTACCTAAATTTGCACCAACCTTAGGACCATAGATAGCACCACCAACAATGATTGGTACTAAAGTCAAAGTGATTGGGAAACCACCAAAATTAATAAAAGTCGCAATAATTTGTAAAACTACAACTAGACCTACAAACATTGAAATCGTAGTAATTCTTTTTGTATCTTTCATATATACCCCCACATGCTTAATGCAATCTTATCCATTATACATAAAAGAAGAGGATTATTCACCCTCTTCCTCACTCTCTTCATCTTGATGATCCATCAAAGTAACCGTCTTAACATAAGTATTTTCTTCAGGCTTAATCAAACGAACACCCTTAGTAACTCTACCTAATGTAGAAACATTAGACAACGAGATTCTAATGATGACACCATCATTTCTCATAATCAAGGCATCCTCATCACCATTAACAGCCTTAAGTGCCACAAGTTCACCATTAGATTCATTAATATTAATAGTCTTAACACCCTTAGCACCCCTACTTGTGATACGATACTCTTCAACTGGAGTCTTCTTACCATAACCATACTTAGAAACTACTAAGATTTGAGCACCTTCTTTAGAAGTACATGCACCAATTACAGTAGAACCATCAACGTTCATGCCCCTAACACCACTGGCATTTCTACCCATAGCACGAACGCCTCTTTCATCAAAACGAACTGCCTTACCATTAGAAGCCGCAATAATAATTTCCTCATCACCAAGAGTTGGCTTAACAGTAACTAATTCATCATCATCTTTCATCGTAATCGCAATCTTACCAGATTGTCTAATAGATTCAAACTCCTTAGCCTCTACCCTCTTACATAAACCATTCTTAGTTACAAAGAACAAGTAACCCTTAATCTCCCATTCTCTATTAATAGGAACTAAGGCTGTAACCTTCTCATCCTTTTCAATATTGATGATATTAATTACTGGAATACCTTTACCATTTCTACTTGATTCAGGAATCTTATAACCCTTAACACGATACACTTTACCCTTATTAGTAAATAATAATAAGTGATCATGAGTAGACATTGTAATATTTTGATCAATAATATCATCTTCATTTAACGTCATACCCTTAATACCACGACCACCTCTATTTTGAGTCTTATAAGTATTAACAGGAAGACGCTTAATATAACCATTACTTGATAATGAAATAATTACATCTTCAACCGAAATTAAATCTTCATCATCAACATCAATCTCACCATCGATGATTTCGGTACGACGAGGATCATTATATTTATCCTTAATAACTGTTAACTCAGTTTTTATGATATCAAGAACTCTAGAATGATTAGCTAAGATATCCTTTAAATCAATGATTTCCTTATATAATTCATCTAACTCAGCACAAATCTTCTCATAAGATAAACCCGATAATCTTCTTAACTGCATTGAAAGAATAGCTTCGCCTTGTTTATCATCGATACCAAATTCATCATTAAACTTAGCAAGAATCTCTTCGTCAGTTCTAGAAGTCTTAATAATTTCAACAATTCTATCAATATTATCAAGCGCAATCTTTAATCCTTCTAAGATATGAGCTCTCTTTTCATCCTCTCTTAAATCATATGCTGTTCTTCTTTTAATGACATCAATTTGATGATCAACATATAAATTAATGATTTCTTTTAGTGACAACAACATTGGTACATTATTAACCAAGACATTGTTGTTTACACCAAATGAAGATTGAACAGGAGTTAACTTATAAAGTTGATTTAAGACTACTTCAGCCTGAACATCCTTCTTAAGTTCAATTTCAATACGAATACCATTTCTATCATTAGAAAGGTCCTTCATATCCGAAATACCCTCAATCACCTTTTCCTTAGCAAGTTCATGAATCTTATCATACATAACTTGCTTATTAACTAAATAAGGGATTTCCTTAATAACTAATTTATGTTTATTTCCTGGTAAATCTTCAACCAAGACCTTAGATCTCATAATAATAGAACCCTTACCAGTCTCGTAAGCAGACTTAATACCACCTCTACCTACAATATAACCACCAGTTGGGAAATCAGGTCCTGGGATAATATTCATAAGATCAACAACCGAAATATCAGGATTTTCCATTACCGCAATGATGGCATCAATTGACTCACCTAAATTATGAGTAGGCATATTAGTAGCCATACCAACCGCAATACCCATAGAGCCATTAACCAATAAATTAGGGAATCTACTTGGTAAAACAACTGGTTCTTTGTGTCTAGCATCATAGTTATCACGCCAATCAATTGTTTCCTTCTTAATGTCACTAACAAGTTCTAATGAAATCTTAGACATACGAGCTTCGGTATAACGCATAGCCGCAGCTCCATCACCATCCAAAGAGCCAAAGTTACCATGACCATCAACTAGAGGATAGCGATAAGAGAAAGGTTGTGCCATACGAACCATCGTATCATAAATGGCTGTATCACCATGAGGATGATACTTACCCATAACTTCACCGACAATATTAGCTGACTTAACATGTTGCTTATCAGGAGTAAAACCAGCATCATACATAGCCCAAATAACTCTTCTATGTACTGGCTTCATGCCATCCTTAACATCAGGCAAGGCTCTATCGATGATAACTGACATTGAATAACTTAAGAAGTCTTCTCTCATTTCTGAAGAGATATTAACTTCTTTCATGTTTCCATGATTAAAAAAACGATTATCTAATTCTTCCATAAAGCCTCCTTAAATATCTAAGTTCTTCACAAAGTGAGCATTTTCAACAATAAAGTTTCTTCTAGGCTCTACTTCATCACCCATCAACATTGAGAAGACACTATCCGCATCAATCGCATCCTCAATAGTAACTCTCTTAAGTGTTCTTCTTTCTGGATCTAGAGTTGTCTCCCAAAGTTGACTTGGATCCATTTCACCAAGACCTTTGTATCTTTGAATATCATACTTTTCATCACCGAAATCACGCTTTGCCAAATCAAGTTCTTCATCTGAGTAACAATAACGTAAAGTCTTTTGACCCTTACATAGTTTATATAGAGGTGGCATCGCAATATAAACATAACCACCATCAATTAGAGGCTTAAAGTAACGATATAAGAAAGTAAGCATCAATGATGCAATATGTTGACCATCGACATCGGCATCGGTCATGATTACAATCTTGTGATAACGAAGTTTTGAAATATCTAGTTCATCACCAAAACCACAACCAAAGGCCTGTATCATCATTCTAATTTCCGCATTATCGAAAATTTTATGCATACGAGCTTTTTCAACATTTAAAATCTTACCTCTTAAAGGAAGAATAGCCTGGAAGTTAGAATCACGACCTTGTTGCGCACTACCACCGGCTGAATTACCTTCGACGATATAGATTTCACAAATAGAAGCATCTCTACTTGCACAGTCTTTTAATTTAGTAGGTAAATTAGAACCACCAAAATCATCTTTTCTTCTAACTGTTTCCCTAGCCTTTTGAGCAGCAAGTCTTGCCTCTGATGCTGACTTAGCTTTTTCGATTACAATCTTGGCAATATCTGGATTTTCTAAGAAACATCTCTTTAAGAAATCACCAAAAATCTTATTAACAACCGGCTTAACTTCAGCATTACCAAGCTTACCCTTAGTTTGACCTTCATATTGAGGATCTGGATGTTTAACGGAAATAATAGCTGTTAAACCTTCTTTTAAATCATCATTTGTAAAGTTTGGATCATCTGGTTTTAAGAACTTTTTATCTTTTGCATAAGCATTCAATACTCTAGCAAGTGTTTGTCTAAAACCATCTAGATGCATACCACCTTCTGGTGTGAAGATATTATTACAGAATGAATATACTTTTTCAGTATAAGAAGTGTTGTATTCAAAAGCTACTTCTACTGAAATATTGGTAGCTTCATCTGTACCATCTACATATAAAACATCATCAAACAATAAGTTTTCACCTTCGTTTAAGAAAGAAACATATTCCTTAATACCACCCTCATATAAGAAAGTAGTAGAACCCTTATGTTCATCATCCTTATCCCAATTTAAGATAAATTTAATATTCTTATTAAGGAAAGCCATTTGACGAATACGATCATATAAAGTCTTATAGTTATAAACAGTTCCTTCCTTAAAGATTTCGCCATCAGCCTTAAATTTTACAGTAGAACCAGTATCTTTTTTATCACAAGTGCCGATTTCATATAGAGGCTTATCAACATGTCCTCCATTATGGAACCTTACAAAGTAAATCTTGCCATTCTTATGAATTGTTACTTCTAACCATTCACTTAACGCATTAACAACGCTGGCACCAACACCATGAAGACCACCAGATACCTTATAAGCACCACCACCGAATTTACCACCAGCATGCAAGACAGTAAAAATTGTTTCTACGGTAGAAATACCCGTCTTCTTATGAATTTCAACTGGCATACCACGACCATCATCTTTAACAGTAACAATATCATTATTATCAACTGTTATTTCAATACTGTGGGCATAACCTGCAAGAGCCTCATCGACTGAGTTATCGACGATTTCCCAAATTAAGTGATGTAGACCTGCATCAGATGTAGTACCAATATACATACCAGGTCTTTTTCTAACCGCTTCAAGACCCTCTAAGACTTGAATATCATCTGAAGTATATTCATCATGTTTTATATTTGTATCAGGCATCATTGTCCTCCTTCTAATTTGATTAAATTTATCTTATTTCCAATTTTGATATTATTAAGATCAGTTCCTGTTATCACAACTTGATTATCATAAGGAATGTTTCTTAATAAACGTAACTTATTATCATTATCAAGTTCTGATAAGATGTCATCCAATAAAATTATTGGTAACTCCTTAGTTTTCTTTCTTATATATTTTTCCAGCGCTAACTTAAAACTAATAACAGCAGCACGACATTGTCCTTGTGAGGCAATGGTCTTGATTAAAGAATAATCATAATAAAATTCATAGTCATCATGATGAGTACCAAATGTTGCGTAATGATTAAATAAATCACGCTCTCTACTTTTTTTCATCATGTTTTCTAAATCATTCAAATTACTACAAACTAAATACTTAACATTTAATTTATGATTAGTTCCTAGTAGATTATTGAAGATATCATTGATTGATTCATTAATGACTTCAAAGAATTCATAGCGGTGTTTTAAAATAACTTTCATTTCTTCTAACATCTTAGTATCAATAATATCTAGATAATCCATATTAATTTTTTCTTCTTTTAATAATTTATTCTTATCTTTAAGCAATAAATTATAACGAGATAATGCGTTTAAGTATTCTTTACTTACCTTGCCTATCTCAAGATCCATTAATCTTCTTCTATCACGAGGCATGTCCGTAAATAAATTAAGGTCTGATGGTTTAAATAAGATACAGTTTAGCTTACCAATGAATTCTGATGTTTTCTTAATTGGAATATCATTGATGTATAATCTTTTGCCATTATTACTGATAACTACTTTAAGATGATTGTTGTCACAAAGTAAGTCAATCTTGGCGTAATCTGTACCTTTTCTAATAAGATCATTATCATTTAAGGTTCTAAATGATTTAGTATTAGAAACCACCACTAGACTCTCTAAAATATTGGTTTTGCCAACTCCATTTTTTCCTATGATGATATTTAATCCTTTTTCAAACTTAAAACTATTAGATTTGTAATTACGATAATTATTAAGTTTTAAAGAATCAACTAACATATAAGATAATCGACTCCAAGGATACTTATCTTATCCCCTTTGTGTAGTTTACGACCACGGCGATTATCTTCTTCACCATTAACTAGAATGATATTAGAATTTAAAAAGATTTTAGCTTCGCCACCAGATGCGATAATGTCGGCAACTTTAAGAAATTGCCCTAATGTGATGTATTCGTCTTTAATTTCAATTCTTTCCATACAGTATAAATTATAGCACTTTTTGACCTATATTTTTTAGTGGATATATCTATACTAATAAAAAGAAAAAGCCCAAATTTGGGCTTTAAATTGCTTATAAATGAATTTTATTGTTTTATCTATAGGTTCTAACCGGTGAAATCAACTGTGTAATGCTAGGATCATTAGCATCAGTGATAATTAATGGTTTAAGTTCGCCAGAGAATGAAATAGTAATTTCATCAGCTGACATTGCCTTAATCGCATCAGTTAGATATTTACCTGAACAAGATATTTCGAATGGATTGCCTTCAAATGAAACTACACTTATTTCTTCAAAAGAAGAACCATTAGAACCATTAGAAGTAACATCAACAGTCTTTTCATTGATTGTTAGTTTAACGATATTTTTACCATCAGCTTTGATGAAAGATGATCTATCAATTGCACTAGCTAATTCCTTAGCATTTACTACTAATTTTTGAGTGAAAGCTGGTGGTATTAATCTAGCTACATCAGGGAATTCATCATCTAATAATCTTGTTTGAATAATTGAATTATTAAAGAAAAATGAAATCTTTTGAGCATCAATGCCAATTTCTACCTCTTCTACATTAGAAATAGAATGATAGATGTCTAATAAATATTTCCTAGGAATTGTAATATTGAAGTCTAAGTTAGAATCAATATCAACTACCTTAGAAGCTAAACGATACGAGTCAGTCGCATTAACATGTAACTTACCATCTTTTGCCTTAAAGTTAACACCTGTTAAAACAGGACGTGTATCTTTTTCAGAGCAGGCAAAGGCTGTTTCATTAACAATCTTAAAGAAGGTATAAGTATCAAATTTAAATGGTGTATTTGAACAATCAAAGTTAATATTTGGATAATCATATGAATTTATCGCATTGATTTTAACTTCTGATTTGCCACCATAGATTTTAGCTAATGAATTATCAAAGATTTCTACATTAATAGTATCACTATCAATTTTTCTAACGATATCTAATAAGTATCTTGATTCAATAACATTTTCTCCTTCTTCTGAAATAGAAATGATTTCTTTATCTTCATTGTTTTTAATAACAGTCTTAATTGAGATATTAGTATCTGAAGAAATTAATGTTAAGGTATTATTTTCTGCAATTAACTTAATTCCATTTAGTATTGGCAAAGGAGTAGTATTTGAGATTGCTTTTACGGCAGTTGTTAGTGAATCTAGAAATTCGCGTTTGTTAATTTTAAAAATCATGGTCGCTCCTTTTATATATAAATAATAATAATCTAATAATAATTAAGGTGTGGAAAGTTGTGGAAAACTTCAAATAACACGATAACTACTAATATATTTTAACATTTTTAGTATTGAAAAATGTGTTGAGATAGGTGGATTAAGATATTCTAGTTTTAATATCTGTTATCGCTTTTAAATAAGCTGAATCACTCTTACAAAGCTTTTCAACCTTTTCACAGGCATTGATGACAGTTGAATGATCTCTTTTACCAAATTCATTACCAATTTCCTTATATGGAGAATCTAACATTTCCCTACATAGATACATCGCAATATGTCTAGGAATCGCAATGTTCTTAGTTCTATTAGCTGAGCAAATCTGTTGTCTTGTGATATTGTAATAGTCACAAACAGCTTTTCTAATTTTCGCAATATTTAATTCATTCTTGGTGCTATTTTCAACAACTTCGCCCTTAAAGGCATCGTAGGCTAGTTTCATAGTGATATGATCTTCGCCTGAAAAGTTAAAATTTATGAAATAGAATAATAATCTATTGATGGCACCTTCTAGCGATCTAACGTCTTTTGAAAAATTAGTCGCAATATAAGATAAAACATCTTCATCTACTTTATCTTGGAAACTAATATTATTAGCGATCTTCATCTTTAAAATACGAATACTTGTTTCATATTCTGGTGATTCAATATTTACGTTTAAACCTTGATTAAATCTTGATAATAATCTATCTTCTAATCCCTTAATATCCTCAGGTGATCTATCGGCTGTAAGACAAATTTGCTTTCTATTATTAACGAGTTTATTAAAAATTGAGAAGAATACTTCTTGTGTCCATTCTTTACCGGCAATAAATTGAATATCATCAATTAATAATAAATCTAAGTCATAGAAAGAAGCCTTAAATTCATCAGTATTACCATTTTTTCTTGCTTTTTGTAAAGCATCAATAAAATCATTTCCTGATATAAAGCCAATTTTCTTATTTGGCATATTTGAAGTAACTTCATTACCTATAGCATTTAATAAGTGTGTTTTTCCTAGTCCTGAATTTCCATATATAAATAAAGGATTATAGACCAAACCTAGATTCTTAGCACAAGTTAAAGATGCTACTTGAGCTTGACTATTTGATTTACCAAGTACGAAACTTGCAAAGTTCATATTTGGATCTAGTTCCCTATCAAAAAATTCATTTTTAAATAAAGTAACCGTAGTTTGTTTCTTTTCTTCTTCAGAATTTAAAACTGCACACTTAATATCGTTATCTTCTAAGATGCTTTGAAGACATAATTCGATATCTCCTTTATACTTATCCATGATGGAGAAAGTTAAATAATTGTTTGTTTGTATCTTAGCTACACTATCTTCAATGGTAGATAATTTACTACCAGTACTAAACATATCTAATACTTGCTCATTAACAATTCCATTTGTTTTTATAAGATTAAGAGTCTGATCCCAGACACTCTTTAAATAATAATCATATCCATTCATATCCCACTATTTCCTTAAGTAATGACAATTATACGTTCGAGTTTTCCACAATTCAAGGAATAAAAATGGTGAGTTTTCCACATTCCACATTTTCGAAGTAATTGTAAGCTTATAAACACTGAAGTTTAATAAGTTTTCCACAGTTTTCCACATAATTCAAAATGTTGATAAAAAGTTAATAAGTTTTCCACAGGATTAAAAAGTGTGGAATAGTGACAAAACTCTTAATAATTAACATGAATTTACACAATCGTGAATTGTTAAAACCCTTATAAATAAAGACTTTTAATGCATTTTCCACTTTTCCACACAATGTGGAAAACTTTAAAAATTAGCTGTGGATTTTATGTTAATAACATATGTTAAGAAAATGTAAAAAATCCCCAAATGTGGATAACTTATCAACTATGTTTATATAAAAGTTGTAAATTTAAAAATGTGGCTTAAATAAAGGACTTTTCCACATTATAATTAGGGCATGCATACTAAAGAATTAACGATTTTTACTAATATGTGTCTTATTTATAAGGATAATAAGATACTTGTACAAGAGAGAACTAAGACTGATTGGCCTGGTATTACCTTACCTGGTGGTCATGTGGAAAAAGGCGAGAACTTTCATGATGCGATTATTAGGGAAGTAAAAGAAGAAACAGGTCTAACTCTATTAAAACCAGTGTTGTGTGGAATAGAAGAATATAAACAAACCAAGGATGAGGACAGATATGTTATCTTGTTCTATAAGTGTAATGAGTTTGAAGGAGAACTTAAATCTTCTGATGAGGGTGAGATATATTGGTTAGATAGAGATAAACTAGATAGTGTTAAATTATCACTTGATTTAAATCGTATGATAGAGATTATGGAAAGCGATACTTTGAGTGAACTAATTTATTATTATGAGAATGGTGAATATAAATCAAAGGTGGTTTAGTTATGAATGTTAATGATTATCAAAAGTTGGCAATGAGAACTTTGAATCCTGAAATTGATAAGAAGGAATTAATTTTGAATGCTGCTATGGGTTTGTGTGGAGAAAGTGGCGAGGTTATTGATTTAGTTAAAAAACACCTTTTTCAAGGACATGATTTGGATGATGAAAAGTTAATTAAAGAACTAGGCGATGTAGCTTGGTATTTGGCTGAAGCTGCTACGGCCTTGAATGTTAATTTGTCAGAAATTTTAGAAAAAAATATAAAAAAACTTGAAAATCGTTTTCCTGATGGTTTTAATAGTAATAGGTCAATCAATAGAGGTGAATGATATGTATACAACAAATAACTTATTAGATTTAGAACATACATTGGCGAAGGATTACTTGAGCAAGTTTGAATATCCTTGGCAAGCATTAAGTGGTATTAAAGAAGAAATTATCAGAATTGGTAAGACATTAGATAAGAATGAATATGATGAAGTAAAAGAGAATGTATGGATTCATAAAACAGCAACAGTATTTGAGAGTGCTTATTTAGGTGCTCCATTAATTATTGGTCCTAATACTGAAGTAAGACATTGTGCTTTTATTAGAGGTTCTGCATTAGTTGGCGCTAATTGTGTAGTTGGCAATTCATGTGAACTTAAGAATGTTATCTTGTTTGATAATGTTCAAACTCCACATTATAACTATGTTGGTGATTCAATCTTAGGCTATAAGTCTCATATGGGTGCAGGTTCTATTACTTCAAATGTTAAGTCTGATAAGACTTTGGTAGTGGTTAAGAACTTCGATGGTGAAAAGATTGAAACCGAACAAAAAAAGTTTGGGGCTATCTTGGGTGATCATGTAGAAGTTGGTTGTAATTCGGTTTTAAATCCAGGTACTGTAGTTGGTCGTAACACTAATATTTATCCTTTGAGTAGAGTTAGAGGTGTTATTCCTTCAGATAGTATTTATAAGGATTTTGATAATATTGTAGGCAAGAATTAATGAAAAAAGCAATTATTTTTGATTTAGATGGTACTTTAATTAATACTATTAGTGATCTTAATGATGCGGTTAATCTAACTTATCAAGAATTAAAAATTGATAAGTATGATGATGTGGATACAACAAGACAAAGAGTTGGTCATGGTATTCATAATTTAATTGAACAATGTTTTGTGGAATATCCTGATTTAATAGAAGTTGCATACAAGACATTCTTGGCTAAGTATGAACAAGTTTATGATAAAACTTCTACCCCTTATCCAAATATTAAAGACTTAATAGATACATTGATTAAAAATAATATTAAGATAGGAGTTAATTCAAATAAGAATGATAATTATACTAAAAGACTTATTGAATTACATTTTCCAAACATTAATCAAGAATATGTCTTAGGTCATATTGATAGTATGAAGGTCAAGCCAGATCCTGAGGGTGTTAACTATATTATTGATAAGATGAATCTTGAAAAGGATGATGTTATTTATGTTGGTGATAGTTTAACTGATGTAGAAACCGCCCATAATGCACATCTAAATTGTTTATCAGTTACTTGGGGTTTTAGAAGTAAGGATGAACTAATTGATCATGACAATATCTTGGTTGATGAACCAAAAGATATTCTTAAATATTTATAGAGACTGATTCGTATGAATTGGTCTTTTTATTATGAGTATACTATTAAAAAATCTTATAAAAAATGGACATTGGGGATATAAAAGTAGATATTGAGAATAGAAAAGTGGACATTGAACAGTATCTGGTGTTGGAAAATGAAAATGTAAATTTAAAAGGTATTAGTATCCTAACTGTTTGTATACCATTAATCATTTAAATATTAACTGAGGTTGTTAATGGAATTATGAAAGAAACATCAATATTATCATTAGATTGTTCTGGTTCAATCTTGTTGGGTTCGATGTTTGTAGTCTTATCAATTGTATGTAGATATGGTGCTGAAACAGTAAAAAAGTAGAATAATGTCGCAAAACATACCCAAAAAATTAAGAATTTTGTCGCAAAACTGTATGTAAAACATTGGAATTTTGTCGCAAAACTGTTGAAATAATCAAAATTAGCGGTTAATATAAGGTTACAAGGAGAATCATTATGTTATATAGAAAAGCTTACGATAGATTATTACAATGGAAACAAAATAAAAATAAAACTGCATTATGTATTCAAGGTGCACGTCAAATAGGTAAGACTACAGTTGTGCGTGAATTTGGAAAGAATGAGTATAAATGTTTTGTAGAATTTAACTTTGTATCAGATTTGGATGCTAGAAAAATATTTGATGGTAACTTAGATGCAAATACTATTATCGAAGGCATTACGGCTTTATCTATGAAACAATTAATTCCTGGTGATACTCTAATATTATTTGATGAAATTCAAGAATGTCCAAATGCTAGAACTGCAATCAAATTTTTAGTAGAAGATGGAAGATTTGATTATATAGAAACCGGTTCTTTATTAGGAGTTAAAAATAAAATTGTTAGATCTTTGCCGGTTGGTTTTGAAGAATTATATACAATGTATCCGATGGATTTTGAAGAATTTATCTTAGCTAATGGTCTTCAACGAAGTATCATCAATAGTTTAAGAAAATCATATGAAGATAAAACACCAATCTTAGATGTAGTACATACTACTTTAACTAAATTGTTTAACGCATATATTGTAGTTGGTGGTATGCCAAAAGTAGTCAAGATGTATATTGATACCCATGACATCACAAGGGTAATTGCTAGTCAAAATGAAATTATCGAATTATATCGTCAAGATATCGCAAAATATGCAGATGCTAGTGATAGACCAAAAATTAGATCAATTTTTGATTCAATCCCATCTCAATTAAATGATAAAAATAGACGTTTTATCATTAGCAGTCAAAAGACTAGCGCTAGAATGGAGAGATATGCAGATTCATTTAACTGGTTATTGGATGCTGGTGTTGCAAATGCATGTTTTAATGTAAGTGAACCAGTCGGGGCTTTAAAACTTAATGAAAAAAGAAACTTATTTAAACTGTATGCTGGAGATACAGGTCTTTTATGTGCTTTATCAATGGATAACATCCAATTTAGTATTTTAAATAATGATTTAACTGTTAATATGGGAAGTATTCTAGAAAATGTTATGGCACAGATGTTTGTGGCAAATAATTATTCACTTCATTATTTTGACGCAAAAAAAATTGGAGAAATAGATTTTGTACTACAAAACGGTTCAAAGATAGACTTTGTGGAAATAAAATCAGGTAATGATTATAAAAAACATAACACTCTAGATAGATTATTAGAGATAGAAGAATGGAAACCTGATAGTGCTATCGTTTTCTGTAAGGATAATATTCAATGCATAGAAAAAATAGCCTATTATCCTTGGTATATGGCAATGTTCCTTAAATCAGAATCTATAGAAAATATGACTTATAAGGTAGATTTAGATATTTTAAACAGTCTCACTTAAAAGTCTTGAGCGCATAATTACTTTATAACCTTTTTCATTAGTCAATCTGATGAACTTGATTTCATAATCTCTAATCTTATCTTCATCAGTTTTACACTTGAACGCATAAGTAAAAGTATCATGCTTAGATAAGTACATAACTAGATATTCAGGACTCATTATTTCCAAGAAATTAGGAGTTAATTCTTTATCGATAAAGTTATCATTAAAAATCTTGATTCTTTCATAATAAGTATTTACTTGAAGAGTCTTTTCTCTTACTTTGTTTAAGAACTTATCTTTTTTATATACTAACGAAACAAGATTATTTAATAAATCAACTTTAAAGATGCTCATATAATCACTCGCAATCGCTTCAAAAATGGCATTGTTAGTTTGGATACTATTATATTCAGAAGTATCAATTAGAGTTGTGATAAGTACCCTTTTATTATCACTTAAAAAACTTGTGGTTCTAGCGATTACTTCTTTTTCATTTTCCTTGCCATAATTTAATACTTCAGTATAGTCAACACTGCCATCATAATTCTTAAGTCTATAAAGCTTAATAATGGTCTCAGGATCTGGCATATAGGTATCTTTAGCTATTTCAAATAATTTATTTGTACAATCAACCTCATCTTCGCTAATGTTATATATTTCCCTAGCTTTCTTATTCAAATGAATCATCTTATGTTCAGGATAGGTATAAGCCATAAGACCGCATGACTCAGAATCTAATAAGTGTTTATAGAAGTTTTCTAATTCAATTTGATGTTTCTTTAGTTTTACATTATCATCACTGATTTTATTATTATCTTCTAAAGTAATTAAATCGGTAACATTTTGGTGATAACCACCAATCACAATTTTATCTTTTCTATCAAAGTCTCTAGTACCACAACACCTAATATAAATTTGTCCCATTGTTGGGTGATCATAACGATAAATTATCTCAGATGTATCGCTTAATAATGATTGTAAATAAAGCTTAAATAATTCTTTATCTAATTGACTTACATGTTCATTAAAGAATTCAAACTTTTCACTTGGTGAGAGATTAGAGTCACAACCTGCTAATTCATCAAAACAATCGTTACCATATAAAAAACATTCATCATTATCTATTTCTAAGCGCCAAAGACTTACCTTAGCCACTTCAAAGAACTTTTGCATATCATTTAACATCAAATTTCCCATAAAATACCTCAAAATATAACTTTATTATATTTCAAAAATAATTATTGACAATACAAAAGATAAAACTATAATGTAGTTAGCTAAAGCTAACCAATTAGTTATAGCTAACAGGGGGATTTATGTTTTTAGAAGTAAAAGATTTAAATAAAGGCTTTGGTGATAAGACAAATCGTATTGAAGTATTAAAGAATTTATCACTAAATCCCGACTTTAGAACTTCATTTTCAATAATTTAAAATTTCTCAATTAAATATATCTAGATAAATAAAGGACTTTGATTAATTTTTCAAAGTTTTTTTAATGTCAATATTTTGATTATTTCATGTAGTATACTGTACTATAATATGTTATAATAGAATAAGAAATAAAGGAGAGTCATATGTATCTAAAACTTACTAAAAAACCTAATAATAGAACATTTATGCAGTATGTTGAAAGCTATAGAGATATAAACTCTATTCCTAAACAGAGAGTAGTTGAAAAGATTGGTTATGTAGATGAGTTTTTAGATAAGTACGATGATCCAATTGATCACTTTAGAAATGAGGCTAAATTAAGAAGTGTTAAGGATGATAACTTATCTTTAACCATTGATTTAAATGAAGAAATAACTGATGGTTTAGATTTAAAAAATGTTGGCTACTTCGCCTTAAGAAAGATATATGAAACTTTAGGATTAGAATCGTTTTTAAACAATAGACAGCGTAATAGTAAAGCGCAGTTCTCTTTATATAAGAATCTTATGTTACTTGTAATATCTAGAGTTCTTTATCCTAATTCTAAAAGTAAGACTCTTGAAGAATCTGATATTTACTTTGAGTCTTTTGATGATATAAGTAAAGACTCTATATATGACTCTTTAGATTACTATGATAAGTTTTCAAACGATATTCAAAAGTTAGTATGGAAGAATACTAAGGATAAATACTCAAGAGATGCCTCTTGTTCATATTATGATTGCACCAACTATTATTTTGAAATTGAATATAACGATATGGACATCTTAGATGATGATGGGAAAATAATAGAAAAGGGATTAAGAAAAAGAGGTCCTGAAAAGAATAATAGACCAGACCCTATAGTAGAAATGGGGTTATTAATGGACAATAACGGCATTCCTATGGCTTATGATATCTTTCCAGGTAACGAATCAGAAAAAACTTCTTTAAGGCCATTATTAAAATCTACTAAAGCTAAATATGGAATTGATAGAACTGTAGTAGTAGCTGATAGAGGTCTTAATACTTCAGATAATATCTTTTACCTTGCAGGATACAATAAGCAGAAAGATGAAAGAGATGGTTATGTATATGGACAATCAATAAGAGGAGCTGATAAAGAATTTAAAAATTGGGCAATAGACTTTAGTGATTATGTTACTGAATTCTATGATGATGAAGGTAATATTGTTGATATATCTATTGTTACTAATAATCCTAATACCAAGCACACTGCCTTTATTCATAAATCACGTATAGTAAATAAAACCATCAAGATAGAAAAAGATGGTAAAAGAAGTATTCCAGTAGAAGTAAGACAGAAACAAATGGTTTACTTCTCTTTCAAATATAAGATGAAACAAAAATATGAAAGAGATAAGATGGTTGAAAAAGCCAAAAGTATCATTAAAACTCCAGGTAAATATAATAAAGCCACATCATTTGGCGCTTGTGCTTATATCAATAATCTTGCATACAATAATGATGATGGTACTATCATAGCTAATGACCTATCTATTGATATGAACAAGATTGAGGAAGAAGAAAAATACGATGGATTCTATTCAATAGTTACAAGTGAATTAGATTATTCAGATATTAAAATGAGAAACATATATAGAGGACTAGCTAAGATAGAAGACACTTTTAAAGTAAGTAAAACATCTATCAAAAGTAGACCAGCATTTGTATGGACTAAAGAATCAATTGAAGGACACTTTCTAACATGTTATTTAGCACTTGTAATTATTAGATTATTAGAGATTGAATTAGATCATAAATATTCAGTAGATAGAATGATTGATTCCTTAAAGAAATATAACTGTACCCACTTAGATAAAAACATCTATAAGTTTCTATATAAAGATGAGATTATTGATGATATTTCTAAAGTATTCAATGTTGATTTAAACAAGAAATATAAAACTAGAGAAAGTATTAAAAAATTAATCGGATATTAAAGTATTACACTACACGTAATAATCAAACTAAAAATGGCTGAAACCCTTATGTTTAAAGGACTTCAGCCATGTTTTCGTATTTATCATCTCCTAAAGTCAAGATAATTGTATAATAATTGGATAAAAACAGGGGGAAAAGTATGAATGATGTAAGAG
>OIZO01000358.1_pt1 | contig 32639 bp, 30 predicted proteins | sample 1588551 | NCBI WGS metagenome assembly OIZO01 (sample SAMN03283271) | human gut metagenome | biome: human-associated habitat; material: feces | host: Homo sapiens | place: Peru | collected 2012 | reverse complement strand
TTTTCATTATTTCCTTTTAAGAAGAAGGTGAAATTAGATAAATTTAATCCTAACTCTTTACAAACATGGTAACTTGTAAGCTTTAATTCTTTAAGCTTGTTTTTAAAAAATTCACCATAACTATTTTTCATAGGATTATTAGCAGATGTTTCTTGTAAGTGATATTTATAAGCACTATAAACTTTCTTAAAATCAACACTTAAATTATAACTATATAAGAACATTTCATCTAAGTTTTTAAATTTTTGAAATTCTAGTTTTAGTTCACTAAATTTTTCTTGCAAATCAGGTCTTAATGATTTTTCAAATTTATTTAAATCTCTTTTATTATGTAAAGCATACAAAAGCACTGGCTCCTCAGCTCTTGGGTTTTTATCTAGTTCATTGGCAAATTTTAAAAGAGAAGTAGTATTATTGCAGCCTGTTAAATTTTGACAGTATTTCAATAAAAAGTTCTCAAATTTTAAAGATTGTCCCATAAGTGCTCTTATTATAATTAGAAAGCGTTCCATCTTCAATATCCACTAATCATGCTCTACTTTTAGCTTCTCAAAGGATATGATGCTATATTTGAACGTTTAAAAAAGAACGATTATTTAATCGCTCTTTCTACTGAAATAACACTTTCTATCTTTCTTAAGTTAGCCATGATTAGATTTAAATGATCTAGATCAGTTACATTTAATGTTAATGAAGCTGTAGCTGTTAATTCTTCTTGATTAACACCAATATTAACAGACAACATATTAGCCTTAAATTGTGAAATACATGTGGCCAAATCAGTTAATAGATAAGCTCTATCCTTAGAATAAATCTTAATATGAGCTTCATATTTAAAGTCTGGTTTCTTCTCTTCCCATTCAACATCAATCAAACGATCCTTTTCATTCAAGACATTAGGACAATCAACCCTATGAACCTTAATACCCTGACCCTTTGTAACATAACCAACAATCGTATCGCCATATACTGGTGAACAACAAGGAGCCAAGGCAATTTTCATCCCCGTTACACCCTGTACCACTACACCAGTCTTAGAAACGGAACGATTCTGTTTTTGTTTATTCTGATTCTTCTTAACAATCTCTTGTAAGTCTTCTTCACCAATTTCCTTCTTACCAACCTTAGTAAGCTTTTCAATTACCGAACTTGCTGAAACTGACTTAATCGCAATCAGATACATGAAATCGTTATAAGTTTGAACACGATAATAACTATATAACTTCTCAAACTTGTCTTTATCAAAGAATTCATCAACATCAACATTACGTTTGATCATTTCATTCTTTAATAATTCTTCACCAGACTTAACATACTGTTCCTTTTCCTCTTGTTCCTTCTTTTGGAAATAGGCCCTTATCTTATTTTTAGCTGCATTAGTCTTAGTTATCTTTAACCAGTCTTCACTTGGAGAAGAAGATTTATTAGTTCTAAGTTCAACCACATCACCTGTCTTTAACTCAGTATTAAGGGGTACCAAGACACCATTAACCAAAGCACCAACGGTTGTATGTCCAACTTCAGTATGTACTCTATAGGCAAAATCAATAGGCGTAGAACCAACAGGCAAGTCAATAACTCTACCCTTTGGTGTCATACAATAGACATTGGCATTAAAAACATCGCCAATGACCGTATCCATATAATCAGATGCACTATTCTCGTTTTGATCATCACCAAAGGCATTCAACCAATCAAGTTCCTTGACGATTTCCTTTTGTTCACGACGAGAATCATAATTACCCTCTTTATAAGCCCAGTGTGCCGCAACACCCTTCTCAGCTATCTCATCCATTTCCTCGGTTCTAATTTGAATCTCATAGATACGGCCATCAATACCCACTACTGTTGTATGTAAAGAACGATACAAGTTCATCTTAGGCATCGCAATATAGTCCTTTAATCTACCAGGAATTGGACGATAAGTGGCATGAATATAGCCCAATATTTCGTAACAATTCAATTCTGTTTTAGTAACGATTCTAATTGCCAACAAATCCAAAATTTCATCAAAACGCTTATTCTTTCTAATCATCTTCTTATAAATAGAATATAAGTGCTTAGATCTACCAAAGATTCTAAATGGAATATGTTGACTATCTAACAATTTAGAGATATCTTCAATCATCTGAGCTATCTGACTATCTCTTTCAGCCTTCTTATTATCAACAAGACGAGCTATCTCATGATACTTCTCATTATCGATATAATAGAAAGACAAGTCCTCTAGTTCATTTTTGATTTCCGCAATACCAAGTCTATGAGCAATCGGTGCATAAACCTCAAGCGTCTCCTTGGCAATACGTTGTTGCTTATCATAAGGCATAAATTGTAAAGTACGCATATTATGTAGACGGTCACATAATTTAACAAGGATTACCCTAATATCCTTAGCCATAGCCATCAAAATCTTACGATGATTAGCTGCCAAATATTCCTTTTCATCCTTAAACTGCAAGTTACCAATCTTTGTAACCGATTCTACAATTTGATAAATCTCTTCACCAAAAAGCTCAATAAATTCTTCTTTTGTAACACCACAGTCTTCAATCACATCATGCAAAAGACCAGCACAAATAGTTGAAGGTCCTACTCTTAATTTAGCTAATTCATAGGCTACAGCTAAAAGGTGCACAAAATAGGGTTCCCCACTCTTTCTAAGTTGCTTACTATGCTTCTCATATGCATAGTCATAAGCCTTATTAATCATAGCTAGAGAATCCTTATTTGTAATATAAGAATTTATTTGATCATAGAAGATCTCTTTTGTTAGTACTGGATTTTTCATAATACAAAAAATCGAAGATTTCTCTTCGATTTACCTTAATATTTAATTAAAGAGAAAACATCATAACCCTTAAGCTTGTCTCTTCCCTTTAAATCTTCAAGTTCAATTAGGAAGCAACAGCCAACAACCTCACCACCAAGTTCTTCAATCATCTTGATAGTAGCCTCTACAGTACCACCTGTTGCCAATAGATCATCACAAATAATAACCTTTTGGCCAGCCTTAACCGCATCTCTATGCATTTCAAGAGTATTAGTACCATATTCAAGGGCATATTCACACTTAATAGTCTCACGAGGAAGCTTATTAGGCTTTCTAACAGGCACAAAACCAATGCCTAAGTTAGTAGCGATTGGACAGCCAAAAATAAAACCTCTTGATTCAGGTCCTGCAACAACCTCAGCACCCTTTTCCTTAGCATATTCTGTAAATTGTTCACATGCATATTTAAATGCTTCACCATCAGCCATCAAAGGTGTAACATCTCTAAATAAGATTCCCTCTTTTGGATAATCAGGAATACTTGCGATATAATCTTTTAAATTCATGTTCTCCTCCAATTAAAAAAATACAAATCTATTTTACTACAACAATTCTTCAATTAGAAGGGAAAGCGCCCCTTGATGATAATCATCCTTTCTAATATAGGCATAAATATCATTAAATTGACGATAAGAATCATACTCATTAAAGCTAATAGCCGTTAACTTATTGTCTACTGTAAACTTAGGATACTTATTCTTAATTAGAAACCTAGACTTGTATTCAAAATCTTTAATGTGAATCAAAGGTTCTTTAAAATCAATTCCAAAAGGTTTTAAACTATCAATTTTCTCAAACAAATCCAAATCAATATCACCTTGATCAACACTGATGACATCCTTATGATAATCCAACATATTTAACTTATGGGTATCAATATAAGCTTTTAAATCATCTAATTTAGACTCCTCTAAACAAACACCACAAGCCTGCCCATGTCCCCCAAATGAAGTAAACAAGTCTTTAGTATCTAATAAATATTCATAGATATTAAAATTCTCCCTACTTCTTCCAGATCCTTTAAGTAGTCCATCTTTCTTAGAAAAGACTATACAAGGTACATCATAATTTAGAGAAATCCTATTGGCAATAAGACCACAGATACCCTCTTTAAATTCACTAGACACTATCAAAGCTAACTTATCTTTTCTATTCAACATACTTAAAGCTAAATCACATTCTGACTTAGTCTCGTTTTTACGATAATCATTAATCTTATTAATAGAATCAAGAAGTTTTATACATTCATCCTTATCACTTAAGAAATACTTAACTAAAATGTTGGCATTATAGCCCATTCTAGATACCGCATTAATCTTTGGAATCGCATTGAATGATAAAGAATCATAGTCGATACTAGCACCATTTAAAAGTTTAATTTGATACATATCACTTGTATTTAATACATTCATCATCTTCTTAAGAAGATAACGATTATAATTCAAAACCCCTACCATATCACTAAGAATACTAAGGCCACCTAGCACTAACGAATAATCGTCTTCATAAAACAAGGTAGACAATAGATAACACAAGGCTCCAGCTGATAACTTATTAAAATCCTTATCTAATAAATTAGGATGAATAAAGCCATAACAATCAGGTATATCAACATATTCATGGTGATCAATTATCATTACCTTAATGCCTAATGAATTAGCTAAAGAAATAGAACTTGTAGCTGATACCCCATTATCAACCGTGATAATCACATCATAATGATGTTTATGGGCGATAGACACAATCTTTTCACTTAAGCCATAGCCCTCATCAATTCTAGATGGAATATAGTAGCTATTATTGATTCCTAAGTGTTCCAATAATCTTTTAGTAATTGTAGTAGCACAAATACCATCACAATCATAGTCACCTACGATTAAGATGTGTTTATCTTTTAAAGTTAATAATTTATCTTTAAAGTCAAAAAGACTTTGATGATAGTTTATATTGTCAAAACGTTCTATTTCTAGATCGCTCTTTTGAATATTATTTATTAAATAAATATTATCTAATAAGTTTCCTTGATGATAACGATATTCCATTAGAAGATATAAAGTACAAGACCAATTACAGAAAGAATTAAAGTTAAAATATAGAATCTTTTTACTACAGTAGTCTCCTTATGACCCTTTAAGACAAAGGCATAATGAATTGGTGTATAAGAGAAAACACGCTTATGGAAGACTCTTACCGCAATCTGTTGTATACAAACACAGAACATTTCAACTAAGAAGACACCACCAATAAATAATAAGACAATCTCCGAATTAGTAGCTAATGCGATAGATGCAAATAAACCACCTAGTGCAAGAGAACCACTATCACCCATAAAAATCTTAGCTGGGAAGTGATTGTAACATAAATAAGCTAATAAGCCACCAATGATACAAGATACTAAAATAAAGATATTATACTTAGCTGATAGAAGTAAAATTACTAAATAAGCTAATAAAGAAATAGTTGAAACACCAGCACACAAACCATCCATGCCGTCAGTAAAGTTAACCGCATTAGCCTCACCTAGAAACATTAAGATGATAAATGGTAGATAGATAAACCATGAAAGTTCAATAGTTTTCTTTAATAAAGGAAGATCAACCTTAAAGCTTAGCGAATCCTTATAAATAAGATAAATAATAATCGCAAAAATAAATTCAAGAATTAATTTAAGCTTTGGAGATAAACCTTCATTATTCTTTCTTAAGATGATTAAAATATCATCGCCAAAACCAACTAAACAAAATAAGATATATGATAATAAGACCATGTTAGCTAGTCTGTCTTGAACATTAGACATGTTAATGACAAGATAAACAATTACTGGTACCACCACAAACAATAGTCCACCCATGATAGGAGTCTTTTGTTTAGTCTTATATTCTTCTAGTGCATATTCACTAACTGATTGATTAATGTTATGTTCTTTTAATGCCTTAATATAAGGTGGCATTAAGAAATAAACACCTAAAAAAGATAATACACAGCCTAAAATGGCTACTAAATAAAAATCCATACTTTATACTTCCTATATTTATTCTTCGTCATCAATAATATCATCAGTCTTTGTATAAGTCGAAACATTTGAATCAATTAAAGACAAGTCGATAACTATTAAATCATATTTATCTACAGTTGTACCAGCACTAATTGACTGATTACTGCAAATTCCCTGACCATTAACCTTTATATTCAAACCTGTAAAGTTGGCATATTCTACTATTTCCTTCTTTGTCCAACCTGTAAAATCAGGCAAAACAACGTCACAATCAGTCCTTAAATATACCCTTGAGTTGGTATATACTTGTTCACCATTAGAAGGATATTGGTCAGTAACTGTATCACCATTTCCTATTTTAATAACTCTTAAATTATAAGAATTGTTTAAGATATCAGTTGCCTCATTAATATTCTTATTCAAAACATTAGGCATCTCTTCCTTAACCACATTAGTAGTCTTTAGAGTGTCCATATTAGAATAGCCAACCTCAGTTAAAAGAGCTACTCTTCTAATTAAATTCTTAATTGGAGTTGAATAAGTATGATTATAGTAATCATATGGTGAAACATAGGCAAAATAAATCATATACTTAGGACTCTCTGCCGGGAAAGCTAACATAACAGAAGTGATAGAATCACTAGATCCATAGCTACCGTTAGTGGAAATTTCAGAGGTACCGGTCTTAGCCATAATATCAACTTCATCAACCGCATAGAACTTAGCAGTACCACTCTTGTCACTTACTACTCTTTCCATTAAAGCTTGAATCTCTTTGGCAGTGCTCTCTTTAATAGGAGTTCCTACCACTGTCTTTTGACCTTGATAAATAACTTCATCATTTTCTTTGTCAACAACCTTATCAATATAATAAGGCTTCAACATCTCACCATTGCCAAAAATAGCAGTATAAGCCTGAACTAGTTGCAACATTGTAACACTGCTTCCCTGTCCATATGTTAAAGCTAACTTTTCACTTGGATACTTATAATTCTTAAGACCATTGGTCTCTAAAATACCATCGGTATCAACTAGTTTAAAGAAACCAAAGGCATCCAAATAATTAGAGAAGTTTTCAACACCTACATAATCAGTTAATAAAGTACTTGTAGCGACATTACTTGAATAAATTAGACCATAATCAAGTGGAATAGTTCCCCATGACTTGCCTGCCGCATTAGAAATACAACCATAGCTACTACCGCTATATACACGATATGGGTTTGCACCATAATAACAGAATGATGATGAATCAAAATAAGCATTACCATCATATACACCCATATCCATAGCTGCTGCATAGATAAAAGCTTTCATAACAGAACCAGGTTCATATGGTACTTGAGCACCGACGTTATTGTAATCTTCAATATTTAATAAGTTAGGATCAAAACTTGGATATTGACCCCAAGCCTTAATCTTACCTGTACTTATTTCAACTACTGTTCCCCAAGCCTTAGATGCATTATTATCCTTAGCAACATCTTCAAAGGCCGTCTGTAATGCTTGTTGAATAGAAGAATCAAGTGTTGTATATACATCATAACCATTCTTGGCGGGAGTTGTTTCCTCATACATTCCTGTTAAGATATAGCCATTTTTATCTTGTTGATAGATATGGCTTCCATCAGTACCACTTAATTCTTCATTTAAATAGCTCTCTAGTCCCATCTTACCTACTAACTTACCAGTTTCATCTGATTGGGCAAAACCAATCAAATAAGGCGCAAAATAAGATGTAGAATAGACTCTTTTATATGATTCCTTAAAGCCTATGCCATAGATTTCTGGAGTTGCAAGTATCTCGTTCTTCTGTTCCTCAGAAATATTCTTACCAGTCAAACCAATTTCAGTTTGATATAAATCAGGATTACTTGTAAGTAAAGAATAAATTTCACTTTGATCACCATCAAGAATTCTCGCTAGGACCTGCGAAGTATATAAAGGGTCCACTACATAAGCAGGCTTTTTACCGTTCATTCTACTTGAATCTAAGTAACAAATGACATCATAAGTCTTTTGGTCCTGGGCCACTATCTCTCCATTGGCATCATAGATATTACCTCTTTTAGCTCTAAGGGTTTCTGATACTAAGGAAACAGATTGAATATATGAATCAAGACTTGTTAAAGATCTTAAGTGTAATTTACCAACAGCCACAATAAAAACATTGATGACACATAGTATCATCACTGTCGTTGCCAAAATATAAATAAGACGAAGCATATTATTGCTTCGTTTCATTAGTTAACTCCTTGTAAAGAAATTAAATTATCTTGGTTTTGATCAAGCCCAGCATCAGAAGCCATAGTATAGACACGATCCTTATTCTCTAGTGAACTAATAGAAATACTCATTTTTTCATTTTCTAACTTTAATTCACTAATTCTATTTGTGATATTTTGAATTTCCATAGTTAAGTTTGTATTAGCGGTGCCCACAAAAAGAGACACACCTAAATATACTACCACCGCAAAAGAGAAAAATATAGTTGCTCCTTGGTTGAACTTATTTGTTTTTCTTTTTTTCTTGTAAATCTTTCCCATATTTAATACCTCTTAACTTTGCACTCTTGCTTCTTGGGTTATTTGTCAATTCTTCATCACTTGCTATTACGGCCTTACGTGATAATAATGTATAATCAGCAGTTTCAATTTCACTAGGTAACTTAGCGATTCTTAAATCATCAACTACCGTACTTAGTTCCTTGAACTTATATTTAACTAGTTTGTCCTCCAATGAATGGAAAGTAATAATAACTACTCTTCCATCATTATTAAGCTTCCCTTCAAAACTATTTAAGAATTCCTTCAATGAATCAAGTTCATGATTAACTTCAATTCTAATAGCCTGGAAAGTTTGTTTAGCTGGATGCCCCTTAGAATTTAATACCTTATAAGGTAAACTTTTTTTAATGACTTCAACTAATTCAAATGTTGTCTCAATAGCCTTCTCTTCTCTTGCCTTTAAGATATTAGAGACAATACTACGATAATATTTCTCTTCACCATAGTCCCTTAATACATGTTCTAATTCTTCTTTAGAGTAATGATTAATGACTTCATAAGCACTTAACTTATCATCTTTATTCATTCTCATGTCTAATGGACCGTCAAAGCGGTATGAGAAACCTCTTTCACTTTCGTCAAATTGTGGAGAAGATACACCTAGATCTAAGATTATTCCATCAACCTTATCTACATAGCCAAACATATTCTTATAGTTATCATGGATAAATTCAACATTTTGATATGCGTTTAATCTTTCCTTAGATTCGGCAATAGCTACATTATCCAAATCGAAACAATATAACTTACCGCCCTTTAATCTTTTTAAAATCTGCTCACTATGGCCACCTCTGCCTAAAGTACCATCAATGTAGATTCCATTTTCTTTGACATCTAACATGTCAATCGCTTCGTTTAGAAGCACGCTAATATGTTTACTCATCTTCTAACAAATCACTTAAATTCTCAGCTACTTCCTCGAAGTTGGCATCAGCCTCAAGCAAGTACTCATCCCAAGTCTCTTTATTCCAAATTTCAATATGATCATTAGCACCAACGATAACGCATTCTTTCTTGATTCCTAAAGGTACTGACAAGTTACTTGGAATAAGTATTCTACCCTGATTATCTAGTACACATTCAGATGCATTACTAGTTAATACTCTGGTATATTGTCTAACGGCTTTTTTAGTAGTTGGAAGTTTATTTATCTTCTCAAAGATCTTGTTCCATTGTTCAACTGAATAAATTGTTAAACAACCATCAAGACCTCTGGTCAAAATAAAAGATGAGTGAAGTTCTTCTCTGAACTTACTTGGGATGATTATTCTTCCCTTGTTGTCAAGGTTATGTGAATATTCACCTATAAACATCTACCACTTCTCCCCACTTTTTACCATTCTCTACCACTATTATTCAATATTTTGGGTACCAAAGTCAATTAAAAAAGGCTTCTTTTTAAAAGAAACCTTCATAATGTTTAAGGAATGCCGTGGGCCCCCTCACCAATTGGTGCACCCCACATATCGTATATCAGCTTTCAAGGGAAAATTTAAGCCTCACATGCCTCAAATTAATAATAACTTATTTGTTTTTTAAATCAAAGATAGTCTTCTTTAACACCTTCATATCAACAGGCTTAGAAACATGGGCATTCATACCAGCTTCTAGAGAATGTTGAATGTCTTCAGAGAAAGCATTGGCCGTCATAGCGATAATAATAATATCCTTATCCATTTCCCTGATTAATTTAGTTGCCTCATAACCATTCATAATAGGCATTTGTACATCCATTAAGATCGCATCATAATCATTAGATTCTTTAAATGCATCAACTATCTTTTCACCATCATCATGGATTTTACAAGTAGCCCCTTCCATCTTTAATAATTCTTCAAGAATCTCAGCATTTATTTCATTATCTTCAGCACATAGAAACCTCATACCCCTTAAGATATCATCATAAGTTTCTTCAAGCTTTTCTTCCTTTTTGACAGTATTTTTATTAACGATTTTAAGGTCTAATAGGACTTCAAAAGTTGAACCTTTACCCTTTTCACTTTCAACCTTAATAGCGCCACCCATAGCCTCTATTAAGTTTTTAGTGATAGCCATTCCAAGGCCAGTTCCTTGTATCTTGTTAGTAAAGGAAGTTTCTTCTCTTGTAAAGGCATCAAAAATCTTATCTTTAAACAATGGATCCATACCCATACCATTGTCTTCTACCACAAACTTATATTTAGCATAAGTTTTAGAAGTAGTATCACACTCCTGTATTAAAAACTTAATATCACCACCAACAGCAGTATACTTAACCGCATTAGACAATAAGTTATTCAATATTTGCACAATACGATTCTTATCAGCGTTCACCCATTCATGTTTGATATTCTTTTTAATCACTTCAAAGCTTTGATTCTTTTCTTGAGTTCTAAAAATAAAACCAGTTTCAACTTCTTCGATTAGCTCTACGATAGAAAAATCATTATTACGTAAAACCATCTTACCTGATTCAATCTTATTCATATCAAGCACATCGTTAATAATGCCTAATAATTGATGCGAAGCTATATCTATCTTCTTGGTATATTCTTTAACCTTATCACTATTATAAGCGTCATGTTCAATCAAAGAAGTCATACCCACAATCGCATTCATAGGTGTTCTTATATCATGAGACATACTCGCAAGGAAATCAGTCTTAGCCTTATTAGCATTCTCAGCACTCATTAAAGCCTCAGCAGTAGTTTTTTGAGCAAGTTCAAGATTTTTATTAATCTCTTCTAATTTCTTCATATTCTTAAGCTCTAACTCTTTGAATTTCATTTCTTCATTAGCTATCTTTACCTTTGAAGCACTATAGCTTAAGCCAGTAAATAACAAGACAATAGTTAGCCCCATGACAATAGAAATTAGAAAGACTGTATTTTGATAAGAAACCAAAGAATTATCCACTACACTCTTAGGAATAATAGCCACAATCATCGCATCATTATTATTGATTGGTCTATATCCCAAGTAAAAAGCCTTGCCATTTTTAAAAAGTTCAGCACCAGTTTCACGATTATCAAATGATTTCTTTAAAGCTTGAGCCTGCGCCTCACTCATTTCTGCTTCAACCACTAAATGTTTTAATAAGTTATAGTTTTGAAAATACTTATTACCATCTATATTGGAATAAATCACATAACCTTCTTTATTAATCATAAAGATATAAGCTTTTCCGCCATATCCGCTTATTTTTAATAAAGAATCTAGTTTCTCTCGATTAATCACAGCACCCAAGGCATTGCAAGTTTGCCCATCGACAACATATTCTTTACAAGGTATTGCCATTAAGAATTCAGAATCATTTTCTTGTTTATACTTTGTTGAAATAATTTTGGCGATATTCTTCCCCTCTTTTAATTTCATTAAAAGCGAAGTAGAAATATCTAGCTTCGACTCAGTTCCATCAGTTCTAAGAATTGAGCCATTTTCCTTCATAAACAACAACTCGGCATCAAATTTAGCTTGCCACATACTAAAGAATTCCTTAGCCAATTCATCATCTAAATCAATTTGTTTACCATCATATACATAATCACTTATAAACTGTAATTGTCTATAACAGTTATCCAATTGTAAATCGAAGGTTTGTTGAATCTGTTCATCAACTGCATCCAAACTTAACTCACCATTTTCAACCACGTAGCTATTCATCTTAGCTAATAGAAGGCCCAAGGTAATTAAAGCCCCAACGATAAGTACTACAAAAACAGTTAATAAATATGATCTATTTTTTGCGATGTCTTTTATTTTCATAACTATTCTCTAATTTCTATATAATCCTCAGGAGCACTTGGTTGTTGGTCTAAAGATGCATAATCATTCCATTCAATTGATAAACCACTATTCTCGATTGGCTCATAATCCTTGTCATATAAAGCCTTTAAAGTAGGCATCATTCCTTCTAACAACATAATTGAATATTCTTTATCTAAATCGATTGTTTCACCATCAACTAAGATATCTGTTAGTTTTAAATCTTTGTCTAGAACCAACTTCATACCTGAGGCAATTGGTAATTCATACTTATTAGTAACCGTGATATCTCCATCGTTTGTGCTTAGATAGCGATCAACTAATTCGTAAATTTCTTTACCAGTTAACTTTAATAAATACAATCTAGCGTTAGTATCTTGGGCAATCATTAATTTGATACGCTTAGCACTACAATCACCCTTATAAATAGATGAAGTGAAATAATAATATGGTGATAAAGCTAAATCAGCGCCCATCTTTTTAGCCACGGTAGTAAGAATTGAACTAGCCCCGTCTCTACCATTATTCTTGTTTAAGAAAATTGAATAATCATTCTCAAAGCTGATAACAGGCTCTGTATTATTATTATTATTATTTATGCCATCAACTAAAGCCTTATAAGCCTCTTGTTCATCCATTCGACCTGATAATAAACCATGGATTGAGTCATATGCCGCCTTAAAAGACTTTTGACTAGCATATCTAAGATAGAAGTTATTCTTATTAAGTTGTTCTTCTAAACCTTTATTCACATTCATTGTCGAAGGTACATCTAAGTTAAAAGAAATAACTTCACCACCATCAGAAATTAATTGTTGACCTTTTTCAGAAATCATACAATCAACAACAGCTAAGGCAGTTTCTAATTTTTCCTTATTGTCCTTTAAGTTTTTATTTAAGGCAACATGCAAAGAAGTGGACGTATAAATATACCCTTCTTCATCATCTTGTGAGAAATAAGGTAAACGAATAAGTTCAGCACCATTCATCTCTTTTTCGGAATTTTTTAAAATATCTGGTGTTCCATGAAACATAGCAGATTCTTCATTTATAAACATTTCCCAGCCTTCATCAACACCAACATTTAAATCATCAGCTGTAAAATGAGTGTCTTTGATAAATTGACTTGTTTGTTCATATACTTTAAGCCAAAATTCATCGTCAAATAGAATATCACCTTTGGTACTTTCAACCTCATTACGCCATTTGATACCTTCAAGTGATGTAAATAAGCCAATGGCAGCTCCTTGAATTATTTCATGATTTGACCAATCCTCAGCTAAGTCCATTGAATAAGGCTTAATGCCTAGTTTGTAGAACTTATCACAAGCCTTCACATATTCTTCATAGTTTGTTGGAATCTTAATATCATATCTATCAAATAGGGTCTTATTGGCAATAATAGTTTGAGGAATACCACATACTGGTAACCAATTAATACTGTTATCGCTATTATAGTAATATTGAAGTGCATAATTATAATACTTAGTTACGATATCATAAGCGCTTAAATCTAATAGCTCATCCCTTAAATCAATCGCATCAGTACCAGAATATCTACGTACGGTGATGATATCTGGTAATTGCCCATGTTCATTGTAGTAAGAATATAAGTCAGTATCATTATTACCGGCAATAAATTCAATATCCTTATCAGGGAATTGTTCACGAATATATGGCACAAGATATTTAATCAATCTACTTTCCCATAAGAAAACAGTTAGATGATTATCTTTCTCTTCTTCTTTAACTTGTGAACAACCTGATAGAATTATTAAAACTATTAATACTACAGTAACTAAACTACGTTTAACTTTCATAAAATATCCCCTTTTGTCTATTTACTATAGTATTTATAAGTTGCTATAAAAAACGACTTCTTGATTATACAAGGATGTGTATCAAAAAATAAATAGAAAATCTACAAAAAAGGTAATAAAAAATCGCTTATTCAGCGATCATTATTTAGCACCACATTTAGCACAAACTCTATGAGCTAATTTGTATTCTCCACAAGATGGACATTTAACCATCGCAGGAGCACTTAGTTTATAGTGAGTTCTTCTTTTAGCCTTACGTGTCTTAGAATTTCTTCTTTGTTGAACTGCCATCTAATGTTATTCCTCCTTATACTCCAATAACTTTGCTAACCGAGGATCAATTACTTCCTTCGAGTGTCTATTATACTCCTCTTCAGATGAAATTGTCCAGCCATCCCCACTATAATATCTTTTTTTATTCGGATTTTCAACAATAATTGGAACTTCTGGTAAACTTATGAACATTACAAAGTCCGAAAGTTCCATATTATCGTATAAATAGAAGCCCTCTTCATCTTCCTTATACGTAACAAAATCCTCATCCTCTGCCATATAATCATGTTCAATCTCTTCAAAAGTAAAAGAATCAGGACAAATCATCGTACCCTCTACATGATATTTGATACATAACTTATCATCCAAATCATAATAGAAAGTTACATGGCCTTCAACATCCTCTAAACGATATAAGAAAGTCTTATCACTAGGTTCAATTACATCGAACTTAATGTCATATCTTTTATCGTTAGCGATATTACGCAAATCTTTAAAACATATTTTCATGTGCTCATTATATAATAACAAACATGAACATTAGCGGAATTATTGTAGAATATAATCCATTTCACAATGGACACTTATATCACCTAAACAAAACAAAGGAATTAACCAATCCTGATTTAATAATTGCCATTACATCAGGAAACTTTACCCAACGTGGTGAAATATCAATTATTAATAAATTCGATAAAACTAAAGCTGCCCTAGAACATGGCGTTGATTTAGTTGTAGAACTACCCTATATCTATACCCTACAAAATAGCAGTGTCTTTGGTAAGAGAAGTGTTGAACTATTAAATAAATTAGGCATCAACAACCTAGTCTTTGGCTCGGAAACTAATAATCTAGAAGAACTTAAAGACTTTGCCTCATATAATATTGAAATTGATTATCTAAAAGAAATCATGGACAAGGGAAACTCTTTCCCTAAGGCCTATGGCTTACTTGCAGGAAGTCTATATCCCAATGATATCTTAGGCATCAGTTATCTAAGAGCCTTAGAGGATACTAATATTAAGCCTTATTTGATTCAAAGGACTAATAGCTATCATAGTGATGAATTAGAAGAAATAGCTAGCGCAAAGGCCATTAGATTAGCTATAAAGAATAATAAAGACTACACAAAAGCTACTCCTATCAATGTTAATGAGCCATTATTCAACGATGACTTGTATCCTTATCTACAAAGAATACTACTTACAAGTGATAAGAAAAGACTTGAAGATATCTTCTTAGTATCTGAAGGGATTGAAAATCTTTTGATAAAGAATGCTTATGAAAATGATACATATGAAGACTTTATTAAAGCTTCTGTATCTAGAAGATACACAAGAGCCCGTATACAACGCATTTGTATGAATGTCATAAACAATATCACCAAAGAAGAATATAAAGCACTAGAGCCCCTAAATTACATTAGAGTACTGGGCTTTAATTCTAAGGGTAGAGAATACTTAAAACAATTTAGAGACAGAGAAGATTTTAAGGTTGTTACTCAATTTAAAAACATCCCTGAAACTTATAAAAATATTGAATGGAAAGTTGCTAACATCTATGCATCCTATACAAGCGATAGAAAAGCTTATCTGAAACAAGAACTAAGAGGACCAATCATTATCGATTAGTCCTCTTTTTCCATCAAATCAATTATCTTACCATCATCATATACATGAACATTGGTATTATACTTTAAACCATTAGCGCTCATTGTGCCCTTTCCAACATAAGCGACAGTTCCTTCAGACAACCAACCACTACAAGTTAAATCACCACCAGATAAGATGATATTAGGTGAAATGCCACCCCACTGTTCCATTTGAAATTCACCACCACGTACAACTACATTTAAAGGATCAACAATCATATCTGTTTCTACATCTCCGCCACTTATTAGTACATCACCAGAAACAAATATTTGATCAGCGTCTACCTTGCCATTTCTTACATACAAAGCAGGAATATTGTCATCATTCTTTGTAACACTGATAGAATCACATTCTAATTCAATATCACCATCAATAATCAAAGCTGGTAAAGCTAAAGTACCACCGCCACACTCGATGCCACCTTCTATCTCTAATTTACCCTTTCCAGAAATAATTACAGTATTAAAGCCACTGAAACAAGAAACATCAATAGCGCCACCATCGCCAAAACATTCACCATTTATATTAAGCCACAAAACGCCACCCTCTTCATTGGGTGAAACATTAGGCACATAGCCACCCTTAACATCCAAATAAATTGGTGTATATCTTTTAGAATCCCACAAGAAATAGCCTTCCTTATTCGCAAAAGAAGAACCATCTGACATGATATCCTCAAGTTTTATTCCCTCATCAAATTCCTTCCTAACAACACCTAGATATTGATTATCATACCAAACACTATAAGTCCTAGAACCTATTTCTTCCAAGGGTAGTGAATCATCATTAGCCACAATATCCTCATCAGCCAAATGATAATAAAGCATACACTCATCAGGCAAAGATTTTTTCTCAACCGCTTTCTCATTACAAGCACCAAGCGTTAAAACAAGCACAGCAATCAATAATACTTTTAATGTTTTCATAAGTTTGTATCCTTTTTCTTTATGATAGCACCAAGAAATTAAAAAAGAGTGAACAATAATATTTCATCCACCCATTGACAATAAATTATTTGCAAAGATACTATTCATAATCTTCTTCGTTTAACATTTCGATTTCCGAAAAAACAATATCAATTACTTTTTCTAATAAATCACTAGGAATTTCTTCGATAACCTTATAAGTTCTTGCGTTTAAATCTAATGCCTTTATATGTTCACATAAAACAACACCTGTTGTAGATGTTCTATTATCAAGAGGAACATGCAAAGGAAACTTATTATTTGTATTAGTAATAGGACAAACAATTGTTACATTGGTTTTTTCATTAAAAAAATTATTACTAATTACAAGAGCAGGCCTATAACCTGCTTGTTCGTGTCCAGCTTGAGGATTGAAATTTACTTTGATGATATTGCCCTGCTTTACCATATCTCTTCACCAACCGGGTCTCCCCATTCCATTTCAACAGGTTCATATTCTCCATCATAATTTTCAAAAAGTTCAACAATATTCTTTCTCTTTTTTGCAGGTTCAATTATAATCTTATCGTTTTCAGTAAAAATAGATAATTCTTCATCAGTTTTCCAATGAATAGCTTTTAAAATGCTTTTAGGAATTCTTATTCCTTGGCTATTTCCCCATTTTTGAATAGTAATGATAGGCATATTAATTCCTCCTTTTTGTATATACATAGTATATACTATTATCATTTAAATGTCTACACCATAAATATAAATTCAACATCCGCAATTATCCTCCACAATTATCCTTAATTTACCTAATAAAAGATCTTCTTTTTCATTAAAAAAGGAGTTATTATTAGTAACCCCTTTGTATAACTTATTTAGATTCTTCTAAACGATCTAAATGCCAGATATCTCTAACATAATCATTGATAGTTCTATCACTTGAGAAGAAACTTGAATTAGCGATGTTAGCTAAACACATTCTAGCCCACTTCTCTTCATCTTGATATAAACCATAAATCTTATCATGAGCTTGCTTATAAGATTCAAAATCAGCTAAGATCATATATTCATCATTTCTCAATAAGAATTCATTAGCTAAGTCTTCAAACGCCTTCTTATCAGTATGGAAAGTACCATCAGTCAATGAATCGATAATTCTTCTAATTTCAGCATTATTTTGGTAATACTCATAAGGCTTATAACTTGGCTTTCTAGCAACCACTTCATCCTCACTCATACCAAAGATAACGATATTATCATCACCAACTAGACCTCTAATCTCAACATTAGCACCATCCATAGTACCTAAAGTAACCGCACCATTCATCATGAACTTCATGTTACCAGTACCACTTGCTTCCTTACCAGCTGTAGAAATTTGTTCAGAAACATCAGCAGCAGGCATTAACTTTTCAGCGATTGTTACACGATAGTTAGGAATAAAGACAACCTTAATGAACTTAGAAACTAGAGGATCATTATCGATAGTCTCACCAACACAGTTAATCAATCTAATAACATCCTTAGCGAAATAGTAAGTACCAGCTGCCTTAGCACCAAAGATAAATGTAGTCTTAGGCATATTGAAATCTGGTTCACTATGAATACGATGATATAAAGAAATTACATACATGATATTAAGAAGTTGTCTCTTATATGCATGAAGTCTTTTAGCTTGTACATCATAGATACTATTTGGATCTAATTCAATTCCATATAACTTATTCAAGTAATTAGCTAATTCAACCTTCTTGCCCTTCTTAACAGCTAAGAATTCCTTTTGAAGTTCCTTATTATCCAAATACTTATTTAATTCACTAATAGAATCAAAATCCTTCAATAAATTAGTCTTTGTATACTTCTCAATTAACTTAGTTAACTCAGAATTTGAATACAATAACCATCTTCTTTGAGTAATACCATTAGTCTTGTTATTAAACATATTAGGATAAATCTCATAGAAATTCTTGAAAGTATCCTTAATTAAGATTTCTGAGTGAATCTTGGCAACACCATTGACAGAGAAAGAACCAACGATAGATAAGAAAGCCATCTTAACACTACCATTAGAAATGATTCTAACTGAATCAATGAAGTTATCATCCTTACCCATTTCTTTTAAAGAATGAACAAAACGATTATCGATTTCTTCAATGATTAAATAGATTCTTGGAAGCAACATTTGAATATACTTAACAGGCCACTTTTCAAGAGCTTCTTGTAATACTGTGTGATTTGTATAAGCAAATGTATGCTTAACAATATCAAAGGCCTTATCCCATGAATAATCATAATCATCCATTAAAATACGCATTAGCTCAGGAACTGCAAGTGCAGGGTGAGTATCATTTAATTGGATAACAGTCTTATCAGCGAAATTATCAAGACTTGGATAATTTCTTAAATGTTCTCTAATAATTGTTTGTAAACCAGCAGACACGAAGAAATATTCTTGTTTAATACGAGTTAACTTACCATCTTCTGTATAATCTTCTGGATATAGATTTAAACAAATCTTTTCAACATCTTGAAGATAATCAGGATAAGCCATATGGCTTGGAAGATTATCAGAAGGTTCTGCAGACCACATTCTTAAAGTATTAGTAGTAAAAGTATCAGCACCAACAACTGGCATATCATATGGTACAGCCAATACTTCTTCATAATTCTTATGTTCAAATCTAAGGTCACCCTTTTCATCTCTACTTACTTCAATATCACCATAGAATCTAACTAAAACGCCCTTATCAGCTTTTCTGATTTCCCATGGATAACCATATCTTAACCATTGATCTGGTACTTCAACTTGTTGATTATCGATGATTAATTGTTTAAATAAACCATTACGATATCTAATAGTATTACCATTACCTGGATAATCTAAACTAGCTAATGAATCTAAGAAACAAGCAGCAAGTCTACCTAAACCGCCATTACCTAAACCAGCATCAGCTTCACAGTCTTCGATTTCATTTAAATCAACGCCTAATTCCTCTAGGGCATCATATGTAACCTCATATAAACCTAAAGATCTTAAGTTATTGCTTAACATTCTACCCATTAAGAACTCAAGTGAGAAGTAATACAAAGACTTTCCTTGTTCCTTCTTAACAGTCTCTCTTGTCTTCTTCCAATTCTTCATCGCATAAGCCATGATGATTTCACCAAGCACTTCATACTTCTCATACTTAGTAGATTCCTCAACTGACTTACCAAACCTTAATTCTAGATTAGTAGTAAAAGTTTCCTTAAAGTTCTCTTTACTTGTAAAAGCCTTAGAACTTGGAAAATTCAAATTCAACATAATAAAAGCTCCCCTTTTTTATTAACCGTTAACTATTATACCAAGAAGTGACTCTATTTCATTTACTTTTTTAAGAGCCTTCTCGTTTAAACATCTTTCATAGATCATTTTATTCTTAATAAGTAGTTCCTCAAGATATTCCTTAAGACATAAAGATTTCTCTTTTAATAGGATAGGACCATAGTTTATTTCCATTTCACTATAAGCATCATGATAATTAGTATTAAAGACAATAATTTGATAAAACTTATCCTCTTTCACGATACACTCATCTAAGATTGTATAGTTATGATCACTAATATATCTACGTAACTTATCAACATCCTTATTAATTTGAATAATTAGCTTTTCATACTTATTTAAATCTTTACCCTCAAAAATATCCATAAGTGTAAAATAACCCATACCAGCAATAGTAATAATTTGAGCGTCAGCACCAACATCATTTAAACCATCACTCAAGATAGGAACAACCCTACCCTCAAGCTTATATTTTTCGATTGCTTCCTTTGTTCTATTTAAAGGGCCAACCTTATTATCTACCGCATAAGCCTTAGGACAAATATCGTTAAGTACTAAAAAACAAGGTAGCAAGCCATGGTCACTCCCTATGTCATATACTACCTTATTCTTATCAACTAACTTCGCAATTTCTAATAATCTATTCGATAACATTAGTGTCTGTCATCCATGAATTCTTTTAAACGCTTGCACTTAGTAGGATTTTTTAGCTTTCTTAAAGCCTTAGCCTCAATTTGTCTGATTCTCTCTCTTGTAACATCAAACTCCTTGCCAACTTCCTCTAGTGTTCTAGTTCTACCATCTTCAAGACCAAATCTTAATCTTAAAACCTTCTCTTCTCTTTCAGTTAAAGTCTGTAAAACAAGATCAATCTCTTCCTTCAACAACTCATTATTCGCAAATTGAGTAGGAGAAATAGTAGATTCATCCTCAATAAAGTCACCTAAATGAGAATCGTCTTCTTCGCCAATTGGAGTCTCTAAAGAAACTGGATCTAGGGCAATCTTTTGGATATCTCTAACCTTATCAGCAGACATTCCACCACCCATCTTCTCGGCAATTTCTTCAGCACTTGGATCTCTACCTAATTCTTGAACTAATTGTCTTTGAATTCTTGTCATCTTATTGATAGTTTCAACCATATGAACAGGAACTCTGATTGTTCTTGCTTGGTCGGCAATAGCACGAGTAATAGCCTGTCTTATCCACCAAGTGGCATAAGTTGAAAACTTAAAGCCCTTATGATAGTCAAACTTATCAACAGCCTTAATCAAACCAAGATTACCCTCTTGAATCAAATCTAAGAACAACATACCTCTACCAGTGTACTTCTTGGCAATAGCTACTACTAAACGTAAGTTAGCACTAACTAGTTCCTTCTTAGCATCTTCAGCATCAGGACCACCTGCCTCAATTCTCTTGGCGATTTCAATTTCTTCATCTGCCTTCAACAAAGGAACTCTACCGATTTCCTTTAGATACATCTTAACAGGATCATTTACCTTAGTATATTTACTAGCATCCTCATAGTTAATAACGATATTTCTTTCAGAATCCTGATTCTCTTCTTCATCATCACCCAAAAGATAATCATCATCAGCTAAATCTTCTTCAGCTTCTTCCTCTTCGACAAAATCGACACCCTCTTCATTTGCCCAATCATAGAAAGCCTCGATATCATCATCAGTCATATCGAAACGATCTAGAGCTTGAATAACATCCTTTTGATCAATATCAGCCTTAGTCTTATTTAACTCAATCAAGAAACCCTTTAATTCATCTAAGTCATTAAACTTTCTACTAGTTAAAGTAGAACCTGATGCAGGTTTCTTATCTTCTCTAATAACTCTTGGCTCATATCTTTTTGGCTTAGCGATAGAAATTTGTTTCTTTGGCTTAGCTTCTTTTTTCTTAGAAGGCTCCACGTCTTCAACTGCTACTTCTTCTTTTACTTCTTTTTTACTTGCCATCCTTGCCTCCCAATTCTCTTAATATCTCTGTATACTCTTTAATATCCTTTGCGGTCTCTTCATCTAGCGTAACGGCTTTTTCAATCTTCTTCTTCAGATAATCCTTCTTTTGTTTAAGGATTTCTAATTTGACCTTATTGATAGAACCTAAAAGAATATCTTTATCAAATTCATCTGGTAAATTCTCAAGTGTAGCTATATTCAAGATTAAATCCTTGACATTATCATCATCAAGACCATCAATCATTAAAGATAAGTCACACTTTCCATTTTTTCGATATTCATCTTGAATAATACTTGCAAGCTTACTTGCACTATCATTTAATAAATACCCTAATTCCTTATGAAAAATCATCACAGCCTCTTTACTAATAGCCATTTGCGACAAAATAATCAGTTCTGCCTTATTTAAGCCACTAAGAAAAAGCTCATTGAAAGATTTTTCCCTACTATTATAACCGAAATCATCCTTTTTTACGCTATTATTAGCTTTCATTCGAATTTTAGTGATTTCATAAAGCTCGTTATAATAGTTCTCCCTATCATATTCATCCTTTAATTGATTAATTAGATTAGAAATATCTAAAGCCATCTTCTTACGATTAGAATAATTATCCAAATCATAAGTATCTTTATATAGCTTAATCACATAATCAATATAAGATAAACGCTTACTAGCTAAATCACGTAAAGCATTCTTACCCTTTTGAGTAACAATCTCATCAGGATCTAGTTCACTATTATTGTTGATAACCTCTACTTGAACATTCTCATCAAACAATAATTTACCAACCTTCATATTGGCATTTCTACCAGCCCTATCACCATCGTAAGATAAGACGATAGTCTTTGCCAATTCCTTTAATAAAGCTACCTGTTCTCTTGTACATGCCGTACCTAAAGTAGCTACCACATTATCAATACCGGCTCTTTTATAGGCAATGACATCCATTACACCCTCACAAACAATCACATAACCCTTTTGTTTAGAAGACTCGATAGCCTTGTGATAATTAAAGATAACATTACCCTTGTTATATAAAATGGTATTAGCACTATTGATATATTTAGAATCACTAAAGTTTGTATAATCCCTAGCTGTAAAAGCGATAGGATGACCATACTTATCATAAATAGGAAAGGTAATACGATGATGAAAGATATCATATAGTCCACTTTGACCAAAGGCTGATATACCAACCTTAATCATTTCTTCATCGCTATATGCCTTGGCCTTCAAAACCGTAGATACCCTATCATTATCAGGATTAAAACCAATCTTAAATTCATTAATGATATCTTCATCAATTCCTCTATTAACTAGATATTCCTTAGCACTAAGACCTAACTTAGTACCTGTTAAACAATAGTTGGTATATTCAATATAGTCATTTAATAAATCATGATATCTAGCATTCTTATCTACTTTCTTGACATAAGATGTTCCAATATCAATTGGCTTACCAGCTATATCAGCTACTTCTTTTACAGCCTCTAGAAAACTTATCTTTTTATAATTTTGGACAAAAGTAAAGGCATTACCGCCATTATTACACACAAAACATTTATATATTTGTTTATCCTGAGAAATGCTTAAAGAAGGATCATGATCATCATGAAAAGGGCAAATAGCGCCATAGCCCTTGCCCTTCTTTACTAGTGGAATATAGTGACCAATAACATCAACGATATCCACGCTTCTTAGAATATCATCAATAGTTTCCTTGTTTATCATCAATTAATATTTAATTCTCTCTTTAATATAAGATTTTAAATCCTCAATCTTGATTCTTTCTTGTTCCATTGTGTCTCTATCTCTCACAGTTACACAACCATCATTTTCTGAATCAAAATCATAAGTGATACAAAGTGGTGTACCAATCGCATCATTTCTTCTATAACGCTTGCCGATTGAACCAGCCTCATCATATTGAACTTGGAAATCAGCAGCTAAATCCTTAAATAAAGCAGTTGCAGGTTCGCTTAACTTCTTAGATAAAGGACATACACAAGCCTTAACTGGAGCGATAGATGGATGAATATGCATAACAATTCTCTCATCATTGTCACCAACTTTTTCCTTATCATAAGCATCACAACATACCATAAGGAACAATCTTTCAACACCTACAGAAGGTTCAACGCAATATGGAACATACTTTTCATTAGTCTCTGGATCTAGATAATTTAAATCTTTACCAGAGAATTCACTATGACGCTTTAAGTCATAATCAGTACGATCGGCAATACCCCATACCTCACCCCAATCAGTGAATGGGAAGGCATATTCGATATCACTTGTTCCCTTAGAATAGAAAGCTAATTCTTCAGGATCATGAGGTCTTACTCTTAGATTCTCTTCCTTAATACCTAACTTTAAGATAAAGTTCCAACAATAATCAACCCAATACTTATACCATTCTAGATCTTCTCCTGGCTTACAGAAGAATTCTAGTTCCATTTGTTCAAATTCACGAACTCTGAAAATGAAGTTACCTGGAGTAATTTCATTTCTAAATGACTTACCAATTTGACCAATACCAAATGGTAATTTCTTTCTAGAAGTTCTTAAAACATTATTGAAGTTTACAAAGATACCTTGTGCAGTCTCAGGTCTTAAATAAACAACAGACTTAGCATCCTCTAAAGTACCAATAAAAGTCTTAAACATAAGATTAAAGGCACGAGCATTTGTAAAGTTATGCTTACCACAGTTAGGACACTTGATATCATGTTCCTCAATCATCTTATCCATCTCTTCAAAAGACTTGCCATCAGCACTGATACCAGTTGCTTGTTCGATAAGTTGGTCAGCTCTAAAACGGCTCTTGCACTCCTTACAGTCAACCATAGCATCCGCAAAACCCTTTAAGTGACCTGTTGCTTCCCAAGTCTTAGGATTCATGATAATTGAACTATCAATACCGACATTATATGGAGAAGTCTCAATAAACTCCTTCCACCATAAGTCCTTAATATTCTTTTTTAATGCAGCACCCAAGACACCGAAATCCCATGAATTAGATAAACCACCATAGATTTCTGAACCTTGATAAACAAAGCCGCTACTTTTTAAATGTGATACGATTTCATCGAAATTATATTTACTAGGCATATTAATTAAAGCTCCTTTTTTAAAACACGTTAAATTATAACACTTTCATACTCATAATAGGTAAAATCAGCGTACTTTATAGTATTAATAAGTTTATAATCACTTTCATTGAATTCAGGGAAGAAAGTATCGCAATCATGCACACCATTAACCTTAGAGATACATAACTTCTTACAATATGGTAAAGCCTGTCTATAAATGTTAGCACCTCCACAGATCATAATTTCTTCAGCTGTATCCATATTCTTTTTTAAGAATGTAGAAAAATCATCGATATAAGAATAGTTTTCACCATCTTCTTTTTTATTATTAGACACAATCAAAGTATGTCTATTAGGCAAAGGCTTGCCGATTGACTCAAAAGTCTTGCGACCCATGACAATTCTCTTATTTAAAGTATGTTCCTTAAATAACTTCAAATCATCCTTGATATGCCACACTAAATCATTATCCTTACCAATACCCCTATTTTCATCATAAGCTACAATAATCGAAAACATTAGACAGACACAGCCCCCTTAATTGCAGGATATGGATCATAATCTTCAATCTTAATATCCTCATATTTAAAGTCAAAAATATTCTTAACATCCTTATTTAAAACAAGTTTAGGTAAAGGACGAGGAGTTCTAGATAATTGTTCATTAATTTGATCTAGATGATTTAAGTAAATATGCACATCACCAAAAGTATGGATAAATTCATATGGCTCTAGGTCACATACCTGAGCTACCATCGCCAACAACAATGAATATGAAGCGATATTAAATGGTACACCTAAGAATACATCACCACTTCTTTGGTACAATTGACAAGATAACTTTTTACCATCAGCTGATACATAGAATTGGAATAATGAATGGCAAGGTGGTAAAGCCATATCCTTAACTTCACTCGGATTATAAGCCACTACTAAATGTCTTCTAGAAAATGGATTATTCTTAATACCTTCGATTAATTGGCTAATTTGGTCAACCCCATTAAAATCACGCCATTGTTTACCATAAACAGGACCTAAATCACCATACTTATCGGCAAATTCTTGATCATCTCTAATCTTTTCAATAAATTCTTCTAGAGTTTCACCCTTAAAATCAGGACTTTTAGAATATTTATCATATGGCCATTCATTCCAAATACCAACCTTCTTATCAACAAGAGGCTTAATATTGGTATTGCCACTTAGAAACCATAACAATTCTTCAAAAATACCACGATAGAATACTTTCTTAGTAGTAAGTAATGGAAAACCCTTAGTCAAATCAAAACGCATTTGATAACCAAAAGTAGAAATAGTACCAGTACCAGTACGATCCTCTCTTTTTTCACCATGTTCCAAGACATGTCGACATAAATCAAGATATTGTTGCATATCATTCTCCCTTCAAATATTCTTCTAGCTTCTTATAGCCATCTTTTAAGTCTTTAAAGACAAAGGCATTAATACCTACGCTCTTTGCACCATCAACATTAACATCCAAATCATCCATAAATAGACACTCATTAGCTTTCAATCCATATTTATCCAATAATTTTAAATAAATATTCTTATTCGGTTTAATCATCAAAACATCATAAGAAATGACCATACCATCCGCATTTTGAATAAATGGACACATATTATAGGTATATTCAAAAGCGTCCTTGGGATAATTAGATAAGATGTAATACTTTAGTCCCTTTTCTTTCACTAAGTCTATCATCTTTAGATTATCTTTTAATGGAAAAATAACATTTTCCATCCAAGGACCACCTAAAAACTTATCAATATCGTTTTTTATTTCAGGATACTTTTCTTCAAAAGCCTTAACATAGCTTTCCTTATCACGATAAATGCCCCTATCCATATCAGCCCAAATAGGATCTTTAATAGTTTTATTAAAAATTTCTAAAACTTTTTCATCATCATAACCTAAGCTTTTAATATACTTAATGGGCTTAAAATCAATTAATACATTACCTAAATCAAATATAACATTTTTAATCATGGTTCAATTTTACTATTTATTTATTGCCTTTAAAAGAACTTCTTCCTTCAGAATCCCAATGCCCTTTTCTTCATCACCTAGAACCATTAGTTTATCGCCTTCATTAATCGCAAACACCTTCATAGCCTTCTTAGGTATAACAATCTTATTATCAATTACTTTAACAGTTCCAAAAAAGTACTTACCCTTAGGAGGAATCCCTAATATATCATTATTATTTTCGTAGTTAACTAAATCGTCCAAAGAAACATTAAAGACTTCTGCCATCTTTTGACAAACCAATATATCAGGGATGGTTTCTCCTGTTTCATATTTAGAAATTGTCTGTCTAGAAAGACATAGTTTATCTGCCAACTCTTCTTGGGATAATCTATTTCTCTTTCTTAACATACTCAAATTTTCTGCCAACATTTTATTCTCCTAAAAGGATAATTCTAATAACGGGAATCCTTTTAATTATTTTATACAAGAAAACACTTCCTAGCATAGCCACCACAAAAGATAATAAATAATTCTTTATAAACAAACTAATTAGGCAAATAAACAAATAGTGGAATAGATAGATGCCAAAGCTATCTTTTACCAATACTAATTCTTTCTTATTGAAATACTTTTTAAAAATTCCTAATAATGATAAAGGCATCAAATGGCCATATATCAAAGAAATTGGATTGCTCAACAAAGGATCTATCGCATAATTTTGACCAAGAAATATCATTGAATAAAAGGCTCCAAATATAATGAATATAATAAAGAAATAGATATTCTCAAAACACTTAATATTTTCTTCGTTGGATAAAACAAAAAAGCCTACAAAATACGCAAAACCATAATAACCAAAACGATACATTGGGATTAATGTGATATTACCTATTTGTCCGCATAAAATAGCCATTATTCCTAAAATAATAAAGCCAAGATAATTAACTTTTATATTTACTCTTTTTTTGATTAAAACTAAACATATCGAAAAAAGCCATAACATCTGCATTGTCCACATGACACCTATTCCTGAAAGACAGATAATCAAATATTTAATGATAAAAGGGATGCCGGCAGGAATATTATCTAGAGCATTCGCGAAATACATATTTAAATAACCTTGTGGATATCCAAAAAGAATAACGCCAATTGTTGAAGGCACTAATAACTTCTTAGTTCTAGCTTTAATAAATTCCTTAATATCATGATTTTCAAGATAATAATAAGAAGACATACCGGATATTAAAAAGATGATAAACATAAACCAAGGATAGACAAAGTACAAATAAGCATCCATTAAGGATGTTCCATTAGTGCCATTATAGAAATAAATAACATGATAGATTACAACCATTACAACAACAGTCAAACGAAGATTGTCTAAATACTTTTTACGCATAAATAACCTCTCTTTTGATTGTATTTCCCTTTAAAGAAAAAACCCACCAATTATGTGAGCTAAAATCTTATAAAAATGTTAAGATTCGTTGACAATTTCCTTAGAAATTCTTGTGACTTCTTCATTCATGATTTTACTAAATGTAGTATCATCAATCTCTACTTCGTTTTTACTAGCAAGTGCTTCATCCGCAAAATAATCAAAAGTCTTTTGTTTATCAGCCAACATCTTAGTAACTCTTTCATCAACAGTCTTCTCGCACAACAAACGATGTACTAAGACACTTCTAGTTTGCCCCATACGATAGGCTCTAGATATAGCTTGATTTTCGATTGACGGTTTAAATTGTGGTTCACATAACACCACAACTGAAGCAGCTTGAATATTTAAACCGGTACCACCAGATTGTATTTGAGCAGCTAAGACAATCTTAGAATCATCTTTAGTGAATTCATCAATTAATTCCTGTCTTTTCTTAGGAGGCAAAGAACCATTAATAGGACCTATACATATATCCTTAAATAGTTCACAAACTTTTTCGATCGTATTTAGATAGAAAGAGAAGACAATAACCTTACGATTATCAAGTCTAGCTTCTTCAACAATCTCTTTTAAACGTAAAGCCTTACTAGACTTAGTCAAATCTTCCATATTAAAAGAAACTCTACGACACATCGAATAATTTTCAGATAAAACCGCTTTATAATAAACTCTCTTTTCTTCACTTAATAGAGAACACCACTGATTCTTTTCAATCATCTCAGGAAGTTCCTTTAAAACATCTTCTCTTTTTCTACGATAATAAACAGGTGTAATAATTTCCTTAAAAGAAGAAGCTTGTGATAGATATTCCTTACCCTTTAATTTCTTAGCGATATCAGGTCTTAGGATATTGATTAAACCAATCATCTCTCCCACATTATTTTCAAGTGGTGTACCTGACATAAATAGAATTCTATCAGTATGTTCACATAAAGCCCTAACATTTGTTGATCTTCTTGTCTCATAATTCTTTACATAATGAGCTTCATCTACTATCAACATTGAATATTTAAAATCTATAGAAAACATAGAAGTAGTCTCAAATGTTGTAACACCAACACCACCATACTTCTTCCATTTCTCTAACATCTCTTGTTTATGATCGCCATAGATCTTAATAACACTTAAAGTGCTCTTTTCACTTATTTCCTTGCACCAATTGATAATAACACTAGCAGGACAAACTACTAAAAACTTATTCTCACCAATATTATTTAAAGAAACCATAGTAGCGATAGCTTGTATTGTCTTACCTAGACCCATCTCATCGCCCAATAAAACTTTCTTTTGGTTAAGAATATACTTTACGCCCCACTTTTGGTAATTACGTAATTGACATTTTAAACCAGCTTCCTTGATTTCTTGTTGTTTAACTTCTTCGACAATCTCTTTTGGTAAACCAAAATTGTCGTCCATATTTAAAGTAACATCAGGAACAATTTCTTCTAAACAATTGATTAATATGATTGAGTTATCTTTAAAATATTCAAAAGGATTACTATCATCTTTAATAGCCTTATCTAACTTATTGAAGATATCGCTTATCTTTTTTCCCTCTATTCCATTTAGTAATAAAGATAGCTTGCTACCATCTTTATTATCTATACAAGTCTTAATACTATTAATATCAACATTAGAAATATCCTTTATAATTCCATCAAGTTTTTGATACTTAACAAGCCTTGATAATAAAGAATAATAATCATCACTTTGATTATCAACACTGATTCTTAATTTAGCCTGTTTACTAACATCATAGCTTATATCATTTAATAGTTTTCTAATCACATAAGAAGTATCCACTCCGATACCTTCAATTTGACCAATCTTAAAAATATTAGCTTTCTTTAAATCAGCTATATTCTCATATCCTGCATCATATAGATATTTAATATGAATACCAGCTTTTCGATTAGTTAATTCTTCAAGTGGTATCGTCTTTAAGATCTTCTCGGTTTCTTTTTCAATAATGTCATAAGTGATTGTTTTTACATCACTTGCGTATTTATCTTTAATACCTTGTGCCTTATCAAGATAAACAAGAATATTCTTGGCTCTATCAATAATTTCCATAATCTAAATCAAAATTCCTTTTAAGTGATCTACTTCATGTTCGATGATTTGAGCGGTTAATCCCTTAAACTCTTCTATATGGCTTTTGAAGTTAAAATCTTCATATTTAACCTTAATGTGTTGATGTCTTATGCATTTTCTTTCACCACTATGAGACAAACAACCTTCCATTGTTTCATACTCGCCCTTAGTGCTAATAATAACAGGATTAAACATCACAAGATAAGACATTCCAACTTGAGCCACGATGATAGAAACATCCTCTCCTATCATATTAGCAGCCATGCCAATACAACGATAACTATTAGCCTTGATGGTATCTAAAAGATTATAAGCGATATTAATATCATCTTTAGTAGCCTTTCTTGCCTTCTTAGACAAGAAAAATATATCTTTACATATAGGTTTAATCATAATCTAATGGAACGTATAGCCCTTTCTGCCTCTTTCCTTAGTTTGATATAAGGCCTTATCGGCATCCCTAAATATATCATCCCCTGGATTTTCTCTATCACTTAACGCAATACCAACACTTATGGAAACTGTTGGCTCCTCATCTTTAGAAATAGCCAACTGTCTATTTATTTCATTTATTTTATCCGAAATAGTATAGTTTAATTCACTATTCATATCGACCATAATAATCGCAAATTCATCACCACCAATTCGACATACATGGTCAATACTTCTAAAAGTTACTGTCAATAAGTCAGCCACCTTCTTTAAGATAACATCACCCATGGCATGACCATAAGTATCATTAATACTCTTAAAAGTATCCACATCAATTAAAATAAGCGCAAAATTATTCTCATCCTTAACATAAAGATTCAAAATAGAATCAAAAGTTCCCCTATTCAACAAGCCAGTCAAAGGATCATGTTCTGACTTATGTTTAATAAGCATTTCTCTTGCCTCATTTTCCCTATAAACCTCATTATAGGTATTGGCCACTGTCCTAAGTTCATAAGCGCCAACTAAAGGGATTTCCTTATTCTCTTTAATATTTTCATTAAGAATTAATAGAGGTTTAATGATTAGAAAATAGATTGATAAACAAATCAATACTCCTTCAATCACAAATAAGCCAATGCCAATTTCTAACATCATATAGGCACTCTTATAAGCCTTAGAAGCACTATCTTGTTTCTCTAATAATTCATTACTAATTTTATTTAAAGAAGTTGAGACCTTGTTCATGATAAACATATTGGTTGTCTCATAATTAGTATCACCAATTAAAGCCTTAGCCCTTTCAATCTTTTCTAAATCACTTAAATCTTTATCCGCTTCTTTTAGTTCAACATCCAATAAAGAAGTTGGCCATTTATCTTCATCCTTTTCAATAGACTCCTCAATTAACTTTAAAATATATTTTTGAGACTCTACCAAACGATTAGATAATTCCATCGCATCATCCAAGGAACATGTTGTATCACAATCGTTAGATAATTTTTCTAATTCATCAATGGCCTTTTGTCGATTATTAATGACACTGGACTCAACAAAATACTCATCGATATATTTTTGATCAAGTGAACTAACCGCTAGCCTCACTTGTCTATTTAGCTTATTAGTACCCATCTCAAAACGCTTAATAGCCTTTTCAGCACTAATATAGTCTAATGTCGCATCACTAGATATTTCATATTGTCTATTGGCATAGAAAGCATAAAATATACAAAAACAAGCTAAAACAGCCACAATACTTACCGAAATTATCCCTACGGTCTTAATCTTTAAATGTTTTTTCATACGTTTAACCCAATAAACGAATTATACCATTTCAAAGCCAATAAAATGATATTATTAATTCATTACGATAAGAAACATGGCAATGTCAAAATTAATGGTCAAGATTATCATAGTGGTGATCATAATTATGAACGTTTAAACCTTAACTTTGATGATTTTGTATAACTAAAGAAAATATCATTGAAATAAGAAACA
>OIZO01000354.1_pt1 | contig 32997 bp, 21 predicted proteins | sample 1588551 | NCBI WGS metagenome assembly OIZO01 (sample SAMN03283271) | human gut metagenome | biome: human-associated habitat; material: feces | host: Homo sapiens | place: Peru | collected 2012 | reverse complement strand
CATGAAGGCAGAGGACGCCATTGCCCGTCTGGACGGCACGCTGTGCGGCTTCCGCGGCACCAGCTGCCCGGACCAGATCGCCAAGAACCTGAAAAAGGCATTGGAAGAGATGAACTAAACCCACCAGAGAGCTGCTGCACAGAACCTTGTGCGGCGGCTCTCTTTTTGTCACAATTTGTACGCATTTCCAGCAAATAAGGGCGGATGTAAAAAATCTATACACCGGGCAAAGTTTGTTTGTTGTTCAAGTTCACTTTGCGGGGTATACTGTTGCCATAGAGAACAGCACGATGAAGGCTGTGAAAAGATATTTTTGAAGCAGGGAGGCTTTTTTATGTACTATTCCAGTGGCAACTACGAAGCTTTTGCAACCCCCAAAAAGCCGGAGGGTGTGGATCATAAATCCGCTTATATCATCGGTTCCGGTCTGGCAGCTCTGACCGCTGCCTGCTATCTGGTGCGCGATGGTCAGATGAAGGGCGAGCACGTCCATGTGTTTGAAAAGAACGCACTGGCCGGCGGTGCCTGCGATGGCTACAAGTACGATATCGGCTATGTGATGCGCGGCGGCCGCGAGATGGACAACCACTTCGAAGTTATGTGGGATCTGCTGCACTCCATCCCGTCTCTGGAGACCGAGGGTGCCAGCGTGCTGGATGAGTATTACTGGCTGAACAAGGAAGATCCCAACTACTCTCTGTGCCGTGCAACAAAGGATTGCGGACAGGATGCCCATACTGATGGCAAGTTCAACTTAAGCCAGAAGGGCTGCATGGAGATCATGAAGCTGTTCATGACAAAAGACGAGGATCTGTATGACAAGACCATTGAAGATGTTTTCGATGATGAAGTATTTAACTCCACCTTCTGGTTATATTGGAGAACCATGTTCGCTTTCGAAAACTGGCACAGCGCACTGGAAATGAAGCTGTACTTCCAGAGATTCATCCATCATATTTCCGGACTGCCTGACTTCAGTGCCCTGAAGTTCACCAAGTACAACCAGTACGAGTCTCTGATCCTTCCCATGAAGAAGTATCTGGAGGCAGCAGGCGTGGACTTCCAGTTCAATACCGAAGTGACAAATGTTATTTTTGATATCAATGACGGCAAAAAGGTGGCAAAGGCTATTGAGTGCAAGGTAAAAGGCGTAGAGAAGGGCATTGTCCTCACCGAGAACGACCTGGTATTCGTTACCAACGGAAGCTGTACCGAGGGCACCATCTACGGCGACCAGAACCATGCACCCAACGGTGACGCAGAGGTTCGTACCAGCGGTGTATGGAGCCTGTGGAAAAATATCGCAAAACAGGATCCTTCCTTCGGACATCCCGAGAAGTTCTGTTCCGATGTTTCCAAGACCAACTGGGAATCCGCTACCGTGACCACATTGGATGACAAGATCATTCCTTATATCACCAATATCTGTAAGCGTGATCCCAGAAGCGGTAAGGTCGTAACCGGCGGTATCGTAAGCTGTCAGGATTCCAAGTGGCTCATGAGCTGGACCATCAATCGTCAGGGACAGTTCAAGGAACAGGACAAGAATCAGGTATGTGTATGGGTATACGGCCTGTTCACCGACGTACCCGGCGATTATATTAAGAAGCCCATGAAGGATTGTACCGGTAAGGAGATCACTGAAGAGTGGCTGTATCACTTAGGTGTGCCCGTAGAAGATATCGAGGATCTGGCAGAGCACAGCGCAGTCTGCGTACCTACCATGATGCCTTATATTACTGCATTCTTCATGCCCAGAACCAAGGGTGACCGTCCCGATGTCATTCCCGACGGCTGCGTGAACTTCGCTTTCTTAGGTCAGTTCGCAGAGACCCCGAGGGACACCGTATTCACCACAGAGTATTCCGTGAGAACCGCTATGGAGGCTGTCTACGGACTGCTGGGTGTAGACAGAGGTGTGCCTGAGGTATGGGGCAGTGTCTATGATATCAGAGAGCTTCTGGACAGCAGCGTGAAGCTGATGGACGGTATGTCTCCTCTGGAGATCGAACTGCCCGGACCTTTAAATGCACTGAAGAAGCCGCTGCTCCGCGTAGTGAAAGGCACTGTAGTTGAAAAACTGCTGCGTGACCACAATGTGATCAAAGACGGTATGCTGGATTAGAATTGTATATGGAATAAAAGTGCGAAGACTCCCATCGGAAAAATCCGATGGGAGTTTTTTATGCAAAAAGCTTTTTTAAAAATCATATGAAGAAAGTTGAACAAATGTAAGCGTTTACATAATACTAAAGTACTATACAAAACAAACAAAAACGTTATGCCTGTTTTCGACATTGTGCACGAAAATCGGTACTCTGTCAAAAAATTATCAATTTCGTCTTGATATTCCTTTGGCAGATTGTTACAATATCAAAGTACTAAAAACCGAAGCCGAAATGCTCCGGTAGTGGTTTGGGTTACAAAGTTTTGTCAAAAATATTATAAAAAGGGAGACAAAGAAGTATGAAGAAATGGGTATATTTGTTTACCGAAGGTAATGCAAACATGCGCGAACTGCTTGGTGGTAAGGGTGCGAACCTGGCTGAGATGACCAACATTGGTCTGCCGGTTCCTCAGGGCTTCACCATTACAACAGAGGCATGTACACAGTATTATGAAGATGGACGCGAGATCAATGAAGAGATCCAGGGTCAGATCAACGAGTACATTACTAAGATGGAAGAGATCACCGGCAAAAAGTTCGGCGACCACGAGAATCCTCTGTTAGTATCCGTTCGTTCCGGCGCGAGAGCATCCATGCCCGGTATGATGGATACCATTCTGAACCTTGGTCTGAATGAGACCGTTGTTAACGTAATCGCTGAGAAGTCCGGCAACCCCCGTTGGGCTTGGGACTGCTATAGAAGATTTATCCAGATGTATTCCGACGTTGTTATGGAAGTAGGTAAGAAGTACTTCGAGCAGCTGATCGATGCAATGAAAGAGAAGAAGGGTGTTAAGCAGGACGTTGAGCTTACCGCTGACGATCTGAAGGAACTGGCTGGTCAGTTCAAGGCTGAGTACAAGGCTAAGATCGGTGTAGACTTCCCTGATGATCCCAAGGAACAGCTGATGGGCGCTATCAAGGCTGTATTCCGTTCATGGGACAACCCTCGTGCAAATGTTTATCGTAGAGATAACGATATTCCTTATTCATGGGGTACTGCAGTTAACGTAATGCCTATGGTATTCGGTAACCTTAACAATCAATCAGGTACAGGCGTTGCCTTCACTCGTGACCCTGCAACCGGTGAAAATAAGTTGATGGGTGAATTCCTTATCAACGCACAGGGCGAGGACGTAGTTGCCGGTGTTCGTACACCTATGCCAATCGCTCAGATGGAACAAGAATTCCCTGAAGCATACGCTGAGTTCATCAAGGTTTGTGAAACTCTTGAAAATCACTACCACGATATGCAGGATATGGAATTCACAGTAGAAAACAAGAAGCTCTATATGCTTCAGTGCCGTAACGGTAAGAGAACAGCTCCTGCCGCTCTTAAGATTGCATGCGACCTCGTTGACGAAGGCCACAAGACTCCTGCAGAAGCAGTTGCTATGATTGACCCTCGTAACCTCGACACACTTCTCCACCCTCAGTTTGACGTTGCTGCTCTTAAGGCTGCTACTCCGATGGGTAAGGGTCTTGGCGCTTCTCCCGGTGCTGCTTGCGGTAAGGTTGTATTCACAGCCGAAGACGCAGAAGTTTGGAACGAAAGAGGCGAAAAGGTTATTCTTGTTCGTCTTGAAACTTCACCTGAAGACATCACAGGTATGAAGGCTGCTCAGGGTATCCTCACAGTTCGTGGCGGTATGACATCTCACGCTGCCGTAGTTGCTCGTGGTATGGGTACTTGCTGTGTATCAGGTTGCGGCGACATCAATATGGATGAAGAAAACAAGAAGTTCACTCTCGCAGGCAAGGAATTCCACGAAGGTGATTACATTTCTATCGACGGTTCAACAGGTAATATCTATGACGGTATTATCGAAACAACCGACGCTCAAATCGCAGGCGAATTCGGCAGAATTATGGCTTGGGCTGACGAGTTCAGAAAGCTTAAGGTTCGTACAAACGCTGATACTCCTGCCGATGCTAAGAAGGCAAGAGAACTCGGTGCAGAAGGTATCGGTCTTTGCCGTACAGAGCATATGTTCTTTGAAGAAGACAGAATCGCTGCATTCAGAGAAATGATTTGCTCAGATACAGTAGAAGAAAGAGAAGCTGCTCTTGAAAAGATTCTTCCTTATCAGCAAGGCGACTTCGAGGCTCTTTATGAAGCACTTGAAGGTTGTCCTGTAACAATCAGATTCTTGGACCCACCTCTTCACGAGTTCGTTCCAACTGAAGAAGCTGACATCGAAAAGCTTGCAAAGGCTCAGGGCAAGTCTGTTGAAGAAATCAAGGCTATCATCGCATCTCTTCACGAGTTCAACCCAATGATGGGTCACCGTGGACTCCGTCTTGCAGTTACATATCCTGAAATTGCAAAGATGCAAACAAAGGCTGTTATCCGTGCAGCTATCAATGTTCAAAAGGCTCATCCTGATTGGACAGTAGCTCCTGAAATTATGATTCCTCTTGCTTGTGATGCTAAGGAACTCAAGTATGTTAAGGATATCGTTGTTGCAACTGCAGATGCAGAAATCGCAGCAGCAGGCGTAGAAATGAAGTACGAAGTTGGTACTATGATCGAAATTCCTCGTGCAGCTCTTACAGCAGCTGACATCGCTAAGGAAGCTGAGTTCTTCTGCTTCGGTACAAACGACCTTACTCAGATGACATTCGGCTTCAGCCGTGATGACGCAGGTAAGTTCCTCAACGCTTACTATGACAAGAAGATTTTCGAAAGCGACCCATTCGCAAGACTTGACACAACAGGTGTTGGTCAGCTTATGGAAATGGCAGTTAAAAACGGTAAGGCAACTCGCCCATCACTCCACTGCGGTATCTGCGGTGAGCACGGCGGCGACCCAACATCAGTTGAATTCTGCCACAAGATCGGTCTTGATTATGTTTCATGCTCACCATTCCGTGTGCCTATCGCTCGCCTTGCAGCAGCTCAGGCAGCAATCGCAGAGATGAACGACTAATCATTATCGCACAAAGCTAATACAAAGCCGAGGCTCATTCGAGCCTCGGTATTTTTTGAATATAAAAACAGGACTGCGTAAATCAATACGCAGTCCTGTTTTTATAATGTGAAATTTAAATTCAGTCAAAAATTCGGGGGGGGGGGTAGCTTTATTTGCAGATCGGTTATTTAATAATATGTTTGTATACCAAACACTGTTTTCTTGTTTTGATGAATATGTGCCGTCATATTCAGAGGTAATTTCTTTTATGATTCCGATTCCGTTTCCGTGCAGTCCGGATTTATCGAACTTTTTTTGCTTTGTGGATTTAAAACTGTTTTTACTGTCAATAACAACATTTTCTTCGTTAATTGTGATGTTAAAGTCACAAATTTTGTTGTTTTCGGATTCTTTGGCAGCATTTAGCGAATTATCAATTAAATTGCACAAAATACGACATAAATCATACTCATCAATTAATACTCCGAAGTTTTCGTTTATATTTACAGTTAGATTAACACCGAAGTTTTTGGCTTGTTGAATTTTTGTGTAAAAAATAGTGTTGATGGTTTCGTTTGAACATACGGAAAATCCGCTGAGTCCTGTTAAATCATCACTGATATTTTGAAATAGTGATAAGGCTTTTTCCGGTTTGTTTATTTCGATAAAGCCTTTTGCTGTCGAAATAATATTTAAGTAATCGTGACGCAGTTTTCTGAATTCTTGCTTTTCTTCTTTAAGCATTTGCATTTGTTGATAGTCAAGCTTGCTTTTCATAAGCTCTTTTTCATTTTGTATGTTTTGCTTTTCGACTTTTTCAAAATGATCAATAACAAAAGGAAATGCACAGTCAAATAGAAGAATAACACTTATCATAATGAAAACAGGCAAGTCGGTTGTACTAATAAAATTATGGGCGACTTCGTAGTCGGTAGGAACTAAAATCAAAGGAAAAACAAAAATTAAAATATGTGAAAATGGCAAAAAAGAAATGTAGGCATAAATTTTCTTATTGCTTAAACTGCTTTTTCTTGTGTTAAACAGCTTTAGTATACTCGAAAAAAGAAAGCTGACTGCAATTATAATTATTGCCGAAGCAAGAAAAATATAAAGATGGTACAGATTTGGGTTATTTGTTCCGAATACTTCCGCATATTCTTTGCCTTGATATGCAATTGCCTGCATAAAAGCGGTAAGCATAGTTGAAAGGAATTGAGAAATAAAGCTGAATACAATGCAAATAATTCTATAAGATATCTTGCCAACGGTAAGAAATGTTAAAGTTACAAACAGCAAAATTGCAAAAGCAGGATAACCTAATGCATCAATGGATTCTCTGTTAAAAAATGCAACAGAAGTCAAAATTCTTGCAATGAAAATCGCTATGAGCGTAATAAAAGAATTGAATTTGTCTTTAAGCACGCTGTGAGCTATATTGTAGCAAGCAAACGAATATGCAAAAAGCATAATTATCCTATATGGAAATAAATTTGTAATATCAATTATCGGCCCCATAATTACTCCTATAAATTTATTAAATAGTTTTTATATGTGTTGATAATATCTTTGTATTTTTTCGGCGGAATCGGTATCATTTCTCCCGAAGTAATAATGAATTTATGCGGCTCATAGCTTGAAATGTGATTCATATTAACCATATAACATTTGTGACATCTTAAAAAATTAGGCGGTAATTTATCTGCATAATCTTTGAGGGTTGAATAAATGGTTATGTCATCCATATCCTGCAAATGAATGGTGAGATTGTTATTGAATGTTTCTATGTAATATATATCTTGATAATTGATTATATAGTTTTTGTTCCCTGATTTGATTAATGTCATATTAGGGTCTTTTTTTGTATTTTTTTGCAAAGCCTTTTTTAATGCTCTGGTCAAATTCTCTTCGTCAATTCTCGATTTGACAAGATAATAACAGCAATTTGATTCTGAAATATTATACGCACATTGAGGAAACGCGGTCATAAAAATAATTTGAGTATATTTGCTTTTAATGTTTTTTATTGACCAATCCATTGCATTTTCATCATTGACCATAATGTCAAGGAAAATAATGTCGGTTTTATTTTTTTCAATGTGCTTTTTTAAATCCGATAATTTATTAAAGCAAACGATTCTGTATTCCATATCAAACACATTTTGCATGCACTGTCTGATTTTAAAATTCATTATTTCTTGATATGAAAGTTCGTCATCGCAAATTACAATATTAATCATATGTTTCATCCTGCTACAAAATATTACAGGATATATTATAACATAAGAATTAATGTTTTTAAAGTTTTATACAATGCAAAACAGGTTATACACCACGAATATATTGCCATTATTTGGCGTGTTTTGTAAAATTATGAATGGCTTATTAATAAAATGTTAACTATATAAAGTTTGAGATGAGAAAATAATTTATTAAATTTAACACTTTTAAATGTAATTTTAAAAGTAAGGAAAATTTGATTTGTTTTCAGAAAGAGGCAAAGTATGATTGTTTCACTTTTTAGTAAGGACAGAAAAACAACATTGGAGTTGCCGGATAAAGTCAGCGGACAGTATTGGTTGGAAGAAGCTGAAAACGGGACTTTTAGTCGTGTTATCGGAGTTGAGGCAAATAATCGAAGCTGGTATTTAAAGGCGAATAAATATACCAAGTTTTCAGATGAAAATGCAACTGAGCAAAAAATAGAGAATAATTGTTTTTATAAGCTGAAATCGGTTAGAGATTATTCGGCTTTATATGTTTATTCGGAAGCAAAAACCGAAGATAGATACACATTTAATAAATATATTGCAAATTCAAGAATCAGTATAAATATCGGAAGAGATTCAAATAATGATATATCTTATTCAAACAAATTTGTATCATCGAGACATGCGATATTGTCATATGACGGCGGAGAAGTTTGGAGTATTGAAGATTGTGACAGTGAAAACGGAGTTTATGTAAATGATACAAGAATTCAGGGCAAAATGGATTTATGCTCAGGTGATGTAATTTACATAATAGGATTAAAAATTATTATAGGCGGAAAATTTATTGCTATAAATAATCCTGATAACGGAGTCACTGTTCATTGTCAAAAACTGTTGAATATGCCCGATCAAAAAATTAATGATGAAGAAATCGGATTGTCTATTAATAATACTGAAAAGTATTATTTTAGATCTCCGCGTTTTCAAAGGACAGTTGAAACTTACAAATTAAAGGTTGATGCACCGCCTCAAAAGGATAATCAGGATGAAATGCCGCTGGCATTTGTTATAGGCCCGTCAATGACAATGGGTATTGCTTCAATTTTTACGGCTCTTACTTCTATTGTCAATTATTGTTCCCAAGACCCTCTTGAAAGAAATTTTTTGACAATATTGCCAACTGTCGCTATGGCTGTAGGTATGCTTGCCGGTACAGTTATGTGGCCTATTTTAACAAAAAAACTTGAAAAGAAAAAGAAAATTAATAAAGAAAAAGAAAGAAAAGTTAAATATATAAAGTATCTAAATGATTGTCGTGAGAAAATACAAAAAGCCATAGAAGAACAAAAAAGTATTTTAATCGAAAATTATCCTAATATTGAGCAGATAATGTCAGATACGGCATTTTGGCAAAACGGATTATGGTCAAGACAAAAAGAAAATGATGACTTTATGGATGTAAGAATCGGTAACGGAAATATAGAATTCGATTCGGATATTTCATTTCCCGAAAAATCATTTTCTCTTGATGACGATGATTTGGTTGATGAAGTTCAAAAGATGGCATTAACCGACTATTCTTTAAACAATGTTCCTATAGTTCATTCGTTTTACAATTCAAAAATTACCGGTTTGGCAAGTGAAAATCGTCAAGATACGGTTGAATTTTTAAACAATGTTATCTTACAAATGGCAATGCTGCAAAGCTATGATGAATTAAAACTTGTTTTAATTGGTGATTCAAGAGATATAGATAATTTTGAAAGTTTAAAATGGATTCCGCATTTTTGGAACGATGAAAGGGAATTTAGATTCATTGCTTCAAATTTTGATGAACTTAAAAATTTATCTGTTTATCTTGATAAGATTATAGAAAAGCAGCTTAATTTTGAAGATGCAAAAGAGCTGAAAAAAGAACCTCATTATTTGGTAATTGTGACAAACAAAGAGTTAGCTCTTAAAGCGGAATTTATAAATAAAATCACCGAAAACGAAAATATAACCTTCAGTATGTTGTTTGCATTTTCAAAAATCAGTGATTTGCCAAAAGAATGTGTTTCTGTAATAGAGATTAAAGGCAGTAAAGCAACTGTATATGATAAGTCTGATATTGCTGATACAAAAAAGCAATTCAACACTGAAACTGTTACTTCAAATGTAGCCTATGATATAGCAAAAGAATTGGCAAATATTAAGCTTGATTTATCAAGCAGTAATTATGTTTTGCCAAAGTCGTTATCATTCCTTGATATGTTTGGTGTGGGCAAAATTGAGCATTTGAATTCAATTTCGAGATGGCATGATAATAATCCGGTTCAGTCATTGGCAACTCCTGTAGGTGTTGATACACAGGGCGAACAATTTATGATTGACCTTCATGAAAAATATCATGGCCCGCATGGTTTAATTGCCGGTATGACAGGCTCCGGTAAATCCGAATTTATCATTACATTTATTTTGTCACTTGCGGTAAATTACCATCCTAACGAGGTCGCGTTCATTCTTATTGACTATAAGGGCGGTGGCTTGACCGGTGCGTTTGAAAGTGATGATTTCAAATTGCCGCATCTTGCAGGTACGATTACAAACCTTGATGGCAGTTCGATTAAACGTTCTTTGTTGTCTATTGAATCCGAACTTCGCAGAAGACAGGCAGCATTTAATGAAGCAAGAAAAATATCCGGTGAAGGCACGATGGATATTTATAAATATCAACAGCTTTTCAGAAACGGTGTTGTTAAAGAACCGATTCCTCATTTGTTTATTATTTCGGATGAGTTTGCGGAACTTAAGGCACAGCAACCGGAATTTATGGACCAACTTATTTCAACTGCCCGTATCGGCAGAAGCTTGGGCGTTCATTTGATTTTGGCAACTCAAAAGCCAAACGGTGTAGTAGATGACCAAATTTGGTCAAACTCTCGCTTTAGGGTTTGTCTTAAAGTTCAGGATAAAGCCGACAGTATGGATATGATTAAGCGTGCCGATGCTGCGGAAATTACTCAGACAGGTCGTTTTTATCTTCAAGTCGGATTTAATGAATTGTTTGAGCTTGGTCAATCGGCATACAGCGGTGCCGATTATGTTCCAAAGGAAACAGAGATTGAAACAAAGGTCGTTAATTCGGTTAGTTTGCTTGATAATCTCGGTAGAGAAGAATATGTGGTTAAAACCGAAAACAATGATAAAAAGGTTGAAACAAATCTTCGCCAGGTAGTTGAAGTTAATAAATACATATATAATCTTGCAAAAGAAGAAAATGCTTTTTCAAGACCGTTATGGCTTGAACCGATTCCGGCAGCAATTGTTATCGATGATTTGAAATCAAAGTATAATTATTCTGTTAAAAATACAAAAGGTGTTTCGGTTGTTATTGGTGAATATGATGACCCTACAAATCAAAAGCAGGAGCTTCTTACTCAAGAATTTGATGAAATCGGTAATACAATCATTTACGGTAATTCCGGAAGCGGTAAGGAGATGTTGATTGAAGCTTATTTGTATTCGTTTATTAAAGATTACGATGCAAATGAGGTTAACGCATATGTTCTTGATTTCGGTGCCGAAACATTAACCGTATTTAAGGATGCTCCTCAAGTAAATGATGTGATTCTTTCAAGCGACAGTGAAAAAATCACTAATTTGTTTAAACTTTTAATAAAAGAAACTGCTACAAGAAAAAAGCTGTTCTCAAACTATGGCGGTTCGCTTACATCATATATTGATGAAACAAACAAGACTTTGCCGAGAATTTTTGTTATTATCAATAACTATGCGGCGTTTAATGAATCGTATAACGAATATGAGGAAGTTTTGATTCAGCTTTTAAGAGAAGCCAATAAGTGTGGAATTTATTTCATTACAACGGTTTCAAACTATACCGATGTAAGATACAGAATTTTGCAAAACTTTAATGTTCATTATACTTTGCAACAAAATGATAATTCCGAATATTCTATGATTCTCGGTTCTACCGGTGGAATTTTACCTGCTCATTATGAGGGCAGAGGCTTGGTTCAACTCAATAATAACATTTATGAGTTCCAAACCGCCCGTATCTTTAAGGATGGCAACGATTCTGCTCTTGTTAAGGAATGTATAGGCAGAATTTCAGAATCCGCAACGGTTAAGGCAAAGCCGGTTCCCGTTCTTCCTGAAAAGGTTAACAGTGAATATCTTAACGATTTTGCGTTTGATAATAATGAACTGTGCCTCGGTGTGGATTGCGATTCGCTTCAACCACTTACATATAATTGTGAAAAACAGTCGGTTCTCTTCATTTCATCTCAGGATAAGGAAGATATGGCTTCTTATTGTGAATCAATGGTTGAAATTTACGGACAGGTTAAAAATTCCGAAATCGTTGTTTTTGATGCTTCCGGTATTTTGTCAAAATGCAATGCTTTTGTTACAAAGGATGAAATAAAATCTAAATTTGACTGTGTTTACAAGCTTCTTCTTGCCAGACATAAGGATTTTAAGGAAAATAAAACGCCCGAGGATATGCACAAGGTAATTTGCTTTATCTTTGGCGTCTCGGATTTGCTTAATACTCTGTCTGCAGAGGATAAAAAAGGTCTTAGCCTTATGCTTGAAAATGTAAAAGGCAATTATAATTTTTCATTTGTTTTGTTTGACAATACAATGTCCGTTTCGGATTATTCGTTTGAAAAATGGTACAAAAGTCAAACAAATAATACCGGCATTTGGGTTGGCGACGGTGTTGTTGACCAATACATTTTCAATATTACCAAGCGTACAAAGGATATTCGTAAGGAAATTGAAAATGACTACGGCTTCTTTATTAATAAGGGCAAGCCGACCTTGATTAAACTTTTGGATGAAAGCGAGGATTAAGTATGAGCGAGTTATTTGTACAAATATATTTGCCGTCTTTTAACAAGACTTTTGATTTGAAAGTTTCAAGCGCATTAAAGGTGTATGAATTGAAAAATATGATTTACACCCTTTTAAAATCAGAGGTTAACACCGAGATTTTGAAAAAGAGCAAACCTGTTCTCTGTGACAAAGAGAGCGGCGCAATATTCAATATTAACTTATCACTGCAAGAACTGCACTTGCGCAACGGTTCTCAGTTGATGTTAATATAAAAAATTATATAAAAAGGAGAATGATTATGTCAGAAAGAACAATCAGAGTTCAGCCAAGTGAACTTTCTTCTGCTTCAAAAAATATTGCCAACTACCGCAATAATTTTATTGATGCGTATGAAGATCTTGTTAACAAGGTTAAAGAACTCACAAATTCAACTTGGGGTGGCACTGATGCTGATGCATTCGCTCAAAAGATTAATTTGTTTAAGAGCGATTTCCAAAAGATGGATGTTATCCTTCAAGATTATTCATCTATGTTAGAGAGAGCTGCTGAAGCTTACAGACAGGCTCAAACTAATGTTACAAACAATGCTGGAACGCTTAAAGACAAAGTATAAATTGGGGAAGGTGTAAATAATGTCAATTAATGGTATTAAAATAGACATATCGGCTATGACAAATACAAAGTCTAATCTTGAGTCCGATAATGAAACTATTACACAACAATTAAAAAGTGTTAAGGCATCAATGGATGCTTTAAAAGGAACTGAAGTTTGGGCTTCTGAAGCTGCAACAAATCTTCAAGCAAAATTTGAAAATCTTTATCCTAAATTTGATCAAATTCATAATGCAATTGAGGAATATACATTGTTTTTGGAAAAAACAATTAGAGAATATGATGCTAATGAAACTGTAATATCCGATGCTGCAAGAAATGTTAAGGATTGGTAAAACTTTAAAACTCCGCCACGAAAGTGGCGGAGGAATAAATACGAAAATAACTCGATTTGAGATTATATAGATTTAAAAAGAAAAGGAGTAAATATGAAAAGTTTTAGGCGAATAATATCTATTATTCTTACAATTACAATATTTATTACCACTTGTGTAGGTTTTTCGGCTTGTTCAAAATCCGATAATGCCGAAGGTAAAATGTTGGTATCTGATTATTTTGTAAAAGTAATTGATGACTTCAATATGAATCCGGATTCAGAAAAAACAACTCCAGAAACTGCTTTAGAAATTGCTAAAGAGTGGAGAGTAATTGATAATAATGATGTCAATTTAAAAAAGCCCGTTACAGAAGGATTTGTATTAGTTACATTGGTTAAAACAGTTGGATTTTGTGATGTTGATTCATTAGATAAATACGAAATTGCAGATTATGCTGTTGAAAATAATTATAATGGCTTTAAATATAAAGATAAAAAGGATTTTAATAAATGTCCAAGTAAGGCTGAAGTAATTGATTCAATTAATAAAGCAAACGACATTTGGAAAAATCCCAATTTTGAAAAAACATCAGATATTGAATATAAAGAAAACGTTGCAGATTTATCCGAGTATTCTTTTGATGAAAAAAATACGGCGGATTTGGCTCCTGTAAATACAGAAATATCATCTTCAAATAATAATTCCGGTGAATCATTTGAGAATTCAAATGATATTTCAAATACAAAATTTAAGAGAAAACAAGTAGTTATAAATGGTAAAGCAGACATAAAAAAAGGTCAAACATATGTTTCTCCGACTGTTGGTACAGATGCTGCAAACGAAATGTATGTTGCAGATAAAGTTGAGTATGTTGATGGAAAAACTTATATTACAAATTCAGATGAAGAGGTTAATGTTGAAGGAACATTTGTAAAGGCTTTAGGTAGTGATAGTGGAACAGCAACAGATTTAACTTCAATGCCTATAGTTGATGGTGATGGAAAAGTTCATTATCCGGAGTATGATGAAGACGATTCTGTTACTGCAGAGTCTGTGGATAATACATTACAAAATATTTCACCTACATATATGACATATAATCCTAATGACAGTTATGAAGTTAAAAATGTTAAAAAGAGCAAAGAAAGAAAATTTTCTGTGAGTTTTGGTGAACTTTCAGCTGAGGTGACTGTGAAAAAAAGCAGTATTAAGTTTAAAGTAGCCGGAACTGTAGCTTCTAAAGAGAACAAAAGCGGAAATTTAAAAGGAAAGTTAGATGTTAATAAAGCCGTAGAAATAAAAGATATAGGTTATGATTATAATTATAATCTATTAAAAAAGAATGCTTATTTAAATACGACTTTTACAAAGGTTGATACAACAGGCGTTTCTTTAAAAGGAAGCTTTGAACCTACTCACATATCTAAAATAAAAATAGATAACAGAAGAAAATTTGCCAGATTTGTTAAATCAAAAACTTTGGCAACAATACCTATTGCATCTGCGGGCCCTGTATCAATTAGTATAGTAGTAAAATTTAAGGTATCATTGAGTGGTAGTGCTGAATTTGTTGTAACTACTCAAAGCAATTACGGATTAGATGTAAAAAATGGTAAACTTAGATTTATTAAAGATGAAAAGAAAGAAAAAAATGTTGAATTTAATGCCGGAATTGAGGCTACTGTCTATGTTGGTCCAGCTTTGTGTGTAGGATCTATTAATATCGTTTCATTTGGTTTTGAAGCCGGTGTAGGAGCAGAATTTAAAGCGACATTTCATGTTGTTGACAGTGAAACTAATTTAGAATTATTTAAAGAAAATTTCGATAGTGATATTTCTGCTAATATAAATATTGATGCTGGCTTAAAATGTGATGTATGTACAGATTTGAAAGCATATTTTATATTAAGAGCATCCTTGGATACAGATTGTCTTATTGCTGAAGCTTTTAAGCTTTCATTTAGTTATGAGTTTTTTGGTAAAAAGAATGCTTCATTTATAGATTCTCATTTTGAAGATGGAAAAAAAGTTAAAAAGTGTACGAGACAATACATTGGAACAGAGGGAACTACTAAAGAAGATGTTAAAAATTATAAGGATAGTATAGAACTTTCTGCATTTAGTATGACTGTTTTTGAAGGAGACAATAATGCAATTCAAGTAATAGCTGTTCCAAAGGGATATAAATCGTCTGAATTGATTTATGAATCTGATGACACAAAAGTCGCAACTGTTTCAAGTAAGGGTATGGTTAATGGTAAAAAGAGCGGTACAGCAATAATTTCTGTATATACAAAAGATAAAAAATATAAAACATCAATAGCTGTATCCGTTATGAAAAAATTGTCGGTTCCAAGTTATCAAAGTGAATATGAGGTAAAAATGGTATGATTTTTAGATGGAACTCAAAAGTAACTTTTAATAATAAAACAAGAAAGGTTGATAGGATATATGAAGTATTAAATTCTGTTAATAAGGAATTAATTGCTAAAGCAAATGCAGTTGATAATTCTTTATATCCAATTAAAGATCGTGCCCCTTGTACGGCTGTTTTGTTGTTGGATAATAAAAAATATTATGTAAAAAGCACTTTTGGATTTGAAGCCGACTGGTTTATTGTTGATGAAAATCAAAATGTCGTTTTTACTTTACATCCAAGTGAAGAAAAATACATAAGAAAGAAAAGAAAATTATTTTCAAAGGAAACAGTTGAAGTTGAGGATTGTATGTATGTTGATGAGCTTACAATGAATGGACGAGATTTTGTTTTATATAATGTGTGTCTTGGTACAAATAAACAATATATTGTAATACACGAAAACGGTAATGTTGTTTCAGAAATTCATATTGACGATAAAGTTGTTAATTATGCTAAATGCCAAGATTTATATTGTATAAATGATAAAACCGTAATTGATTTAACAATTATGTATTGCTACTTATTTAATGTCTATTTTAATTGGAAACATGATGAGTCAATTATACATGAAAATGGCTGTGGCACGGTTAGTTTTTCAAAAGACAGGAACGAATATCTTTTATCAAAGTTTAGCCAAGAATTTATTGATAGAATAATTGCTGAAAATCAAATGGAGTAAAATAATGTCAGTTGATGTAAATATGGCGAATTATCAAGCCTTACAGTTGAAAAATTATGCCGCACAATTAAATGATGTTAAGATTAATTTGATCGCTTATAGAAACGAATTGGATGCCAATTGGTCAAGCGATGAAATTAAAAGTGTTGACAATGCAATTAATAAAATAACAAATCGTATTCAAAATATTCAAAACAGGTTGAATGCTACTGCGGACAGTGTTATAAATTCCGCAAATCAAATCAGGCAGGAAGAAATTGCCGCGGAAAGACGCAGACAGCAGGAGATTGCACGCAAGAGAGCACAAAGAGAAGCACAGCAAAGAGCCGCCGAGCAAAGGGCGGCTCAGGAGCGTGCCGCTGCCGAGCAAGCAAGAAAAGCGGAGGAAGAACGCAAGGCAATGGATGAACTCAAAGATAAAATTAATAAGGTTAAGAGTAAATCCAAGAAAAACAAACTTGTTAAAAAGCTTAATGAGCCCGGAATTACCTCGCAGGAGCTTCAGGAATATTTTGATAAAATAATGGGCTGATTAATTTTGCTTTATTATCCGATTACTGTGTTTTAGAAAGGCGGTGGAATTACTATGGCAAGAGGAATAAAAATAAGACCCAATTCCGTAAGAACGGTTAATTCCCGTTTGCCGGGAATGAAAAATAAGATAAACGGAGTTAAATATTCGGTTGTAAATATAAAAAACGCTATGCAATATGAGGTTAAGGCAAGAAATAATATTGATTCATCTCTTAATGGGATAATTTATGACCTTGCTTCTCTTGAAAATTCTGTCGGCGAGCTTTATCGAACGGTTAATGATTGCGTTAATATTTATGTGTCGGCAGATGACAAAGTTAAAAATCTTACTCATAATGTAAATGATTGGAAGTAAATCTTTATGATAAAGATTAAAGAAAAAACAAAAAAAGATAAAACCTACATAATATCAAAAATCAGTTCAAAGGACATTGTTAACGAGGGCGAAGTAAAAGTGCTTACTTCAACTCCGATTAAAGGATTGTTGCCTCTTGTTTTTAACAGTAAGCATCATTCAAAAACTTTTGCTTTTGATGTTACAAATCTTACCTCGTTGAAGATTTTTTTAAATCAACCGCAAACAAAAGAGTCGTTTTTGAAAATAATAGAAAATATTGTAAAGGTTATGCGTAATTGTGAAGCACATAACATGAGCATTGAAAGGTTGTATTTGGATATCAACAACATTTATGTTGTTAATTATGATACAAAAGAGCTTTGTTTTGCATATTTTCCGATTGAAAATTTTGAAAGCGAACCTGTTGCTTTTTTATCGTCAGTTTCGGCAAACGCAAAGCTTCCTGATGGTAAAGACGCCGGATATTTTATTGAGTTTAGAAAATACTGCGAATCATTGCATTATTTTTCATTGCCCGATTTAGAACGAAAAATTCAGTTGATTTCCGACGGAATTTCGGATGAAGAAAAAAAGAAATCATATAAAAGCGGTCATTATTCCGGACAGTTAATATTTGACCCGTTTAAAGAATTGAACTATGATGATGATTTTAAGCCAATTAAAGGTTCAACTGAAAGTGCCGACGGTGAAAAATCAAAAAATGCTCCTCCGGCAAAGAAAAAGAGAGAAACAAAGCTGATGGGGCGGGAAGAAGTAAAGTACCCTTCGCTTCTTCGACTTTGCAACAATAATATTATTGATATAAACAAGGCGGAATTCTCCGTTGGATATAATGATGACTGCGATTATTCTTTTCAGGATAACGAATTGGTAAGCGGCTATCATTGTGTGTTTTATTATTCAAACGGTGAGGTGTCCGTTATTGACGAGCACTCCACAAACGGCACTTATGTTAATGAGGAAGAAATACCTTATGGCAAGAAGGTTCATCTTAATTTCGGAGATAAAATTACGCTTGCCGATGAAGAATTTATTTTAAAAGGAACAGACGAATGAGCTATATTTTCGGTGTACAAAGTGATATAGGAATAACAAAAGAGGTTAATCAAGACGCTGTTGCAATTAAAGTTGTTGATACCGATTTTGGGGATGTACTTTTTGCAATTGTTTGTGACGGCATGGGCGGCTTTGAAAAAGGCGAAGTTGCGAGTGCAAGCATGGTGTCGGCTATGCTTAAATGGTTTGAAAATGATTTTCCGTCACTCGGCAATGATTTTTTGTTTGACGATATTAAAAATCAATGGAATATTATTATCCAATCAATGAATGAAAAAATAATGAATTACGGCAAACTTGACCGTATAAAATTAGGTACTACATTATCTATGATTCTTATGTTTAATAATGAATATTATATAGGTCATGTCGGTGATTCAAGAATATATAAAATTGCAGACGGAATTGAAATTCTAACAGAAGACCATACACTTGTTAATCAAAAATATAAAGAGGGTAAAATTACCGAGGATGAAATAGAAACCGATGAAGAAAGAAATGTTTTGCTTCAATGTATCGGTGCTTCCAGAAAGGTTGAACCTCAATTTATAAATGGCACATTTAAAAAAGATGATGTGTTTATGTTATGTTCCGATGGCTTCAGGCATGAAATTTCTCAAAACGAAATGCTTGACTCTCTATCGTTTGATAATTTAAAGGATAAAAATTCGATTAATATTGAAATCGCAAAGCTTATCGACAGAGCAGAACAGAGAAAAGAAGAAGATAATATTACCGCTGCGGTAATTAAAGTTATATAAAGAGGCGAAAAATGGCTGCAATAGGATCGGTTATTAATGGTAGATATGTATTGGAAAACATTGTCGGTCAGGGCGGTATGTCAACGGTATATCGTGCCCGTGACCAAAAACTTAATGTTTACTATGCTATCAAAGAAATTAAAAAAGTTGATAATAATGAAATAATTGCTCAAACCTCTATGACTGAGGTTAACCTTCTTAAAGGACTTAACAACAGTCATATTCCGAGAATTATCGATATAATAGATGACGGAGTAAATATTTTTGTTGTACAGGAATTTGTACAGGGTGTTTCTCTTGAAAAACGACTTGAGGAAGAAAAAAAGTTTTCTCAGGAGATTGTTGTTGATTGGATGAAGCAAATGTGCAATGTGCTTTATTATTTGCACAGCAGAGATGTTATTCATCGTGATATAAAACCCGGCAACATAATGTGGGCACCGTCATCCGAAGGTGCAGGTCATATTACTTTGATTGACTTTGGCATCGGCAGAACTTATAAAAAAGGCAAAACAAAAGACACGATTGCTTTTGTAACAGAAGCTTTTGCCGCACCTGAGCAGAAAAATCAGCTTTCGCAAAGTGATGCAAGAACCGATATTTATTCGTTGGGACTTACTATGTATACGCTTTTAACAGGGCTTTATCCTGATGATACATATACAATTAAGCCCATTACGGAGATTGATTCCACACTTTCAACAGGTCTTGAAAAGATTATTTTGAAATGTATTGAGGAAGAACCGGACAAGCGTTACCAATCCGGATTGGAGCTTTTGTACGATTTAGAGCACTATAAAGAGAATGAAGATATATATATTGCAAAGCAAAAGAAAAAGTTTGTATCTTTTTTGAGTGTGACCTCGGTTTGTTTGGTGTGCTTTCTTGTTTGCGGTATATTTGCCGGTTCAATATCTGCCGTAAAATCAAAAAACTATTCTGTTATTGTTGAAACTGCGACAACGCCTGAGGAATGTATTGACGCAATCGGCATAAAACCGGGCGAGCTTGCAGGATATAATAAGCTATGGAGTTTGTATAACGAATCCGACGGATGCATTTCTTCAACTGAAATTGCAAATATAAATAAATTGCTTGTTGAAAATAGGTCGAGTTTTTCGTCTGCTTCCGAGTTTGGTAAGCTCAATTACCAAATCGGACAGGATGTTTGGTTTAATTATGGCGGTAATGATGCAGAAATTGCTTCAGGTAAGACGGTTAGCGATGCAACCAAAAGTGAGAAAGCACATGACTTTTTTGAAAATGCGATAAATAATTCATCGGAAGATGACAATTATTACGATGACGCAAAGGCATATATAACTTGGTATGACTATATTCAAGCTGCTAATAAGTCAAATAAAAACGGACAAACCCTCAAAGATGAAGTGCTTATAGACGGCTGGAAATCCTTGTATAAGCTTTTGGGTACAATCAGTAAGAGCAGTGAACCGGTCATAAGACTTAAAATGTGTTCACAGGTTATTTCGGCTATTGAAACCAATATTTACAGATATAGAAATGCCGATATCAGTGCAGGAGAAATTATGGAAGCCTTGGCAACTGTTGATGAGATTGTACATTCGATTGACACTAATGAGAATTTGGGAAATAAGGTTGTAACCGAGCTGAAAGATGAAATAGAGGGAACTCCGGGCACTGTCGGTAGCTTGGAAAGAGCAAGAGATGCCTTAAACATTGCGTATCCGGAGGTGAATGACAATGAGTGATTATGAGCAATTGCAAAAAACAGTCAGTGTTTTGACAGCGTTTGAAATTGTGTTTTTGATTTTGGGCATATTGCTGTTTATTACAGCTGTTGTTTTGTTCATTAAGTTTAAAATTCCTAATGTTTATTCAGAAATTTCCGGTGCTAAAAAGCAAAAACAATTATCTCAGATGAAGGCTGAAAAACAGCTTGATGTAAGTAATGTGTACGAGCCTGAATTTAAAACGACGGAAGAAAAACAAAAGATTGAATCTTCTCCGCCACGCAAACGCAACGGAACTGTCAGCAAAGAGGTTCAAAAAGAAAACAAAAAGGTTAAACGCCACGAAACCTCTCTTGCAAATAACGACAGGCAAACGATGGTTATGGATAAGTCTAAGCGGCATAAAACCGCAAAGCAACATCAAACTGTTGTTATGGACAAAAAGGATGAGGTTAAAAGAAAATATACTGTTATTGATGAAACAGTTATTATAAATTCCGATGAAATAATTAATTAACGGAGGAGATATTATGAGTACAAAAATCAAACCTAAATTTTCATTTAAACTGCTTTCGTTTTTGTTGGCAGTTTTGATGGTGGCATCAAGCTTTCCTGTGGCAGCAGGCAGTGCTTTTGCCGCAGATGAAGAAGAAATGATTACTGTTGAATTTAAGGTAACGGATTCGGCAGAGCAACCTGTTAATGGTGCAAAAATTGAAGTTGTCGATGACAAAAGAGATGAAGTTTTAACAAAACATACTTTAATTGACAAAATTAAAAATACATACGAAACCAATGAAAAAGGCGAGGCTTCTTTTGAAATTAAAAAGGCTGATGTGTATAGTTATACCGTTACGGCAGATGATATGTTTGATAAAACAGACAATTTTACAATTAAAAAGACCGAGGACGGAAAAGTAGAACCTGTTAAAGTTTCGATGGAATATAAAATCACCTGTAAAAAATGTAACGGTGACGGAGAAATTCAATGTCCGGTTTGCGAAGGACGGGGAAAAGTGTTAAAACCGTGTGAAATTTGCAACGGAACAGGATATACTCGTGTGAAATGTCCGGAATGTAACGGGGTTGACTCGGCAGCATGTGAACGCTGCTCCGGTAAGGGAGATGTAGAAGCAGAATGTCCTGTAAATGCCGAACCTGAAGAGTTCATTACTTGCAAAAAGTGTGGCGGTAATAAAAAAATAACCTGCCCGGAGTGTAATGGGGACAAAATAATTGCGGCAAAGGATTTTGATTTTCAATTTAAAGATATTTTTGTTCCTTTCAAAGGCGATGCAAAAGTAGAATTATTGAATGAAGTTAAAAGCCAAGGTAAAATCACATATTCTTCAAATAATGAAAATATTACTGTCGATTCTGACGGTAAAGTAACTGCAACAAAGAATGCTCAAAAAGGCGACAGTGCAACAATTACTGCTGTAATTGCTTTTGATAAAGAAAACGGCTATAAAGCTAAAAAAGCAGAATATACTGTTACAGTTGTGCCGAATGATGAAGACAGTATTGAAAATTATATTGATAAATTTGATAATTTAACTTATAACGGAAAATCACAAGAATATATTAAGGCAAAAACGGAAGGAGATTATATACCTGTAGACCTGAAGTGTCAATATTATAAGGTCGAAGTAATAGAAGAAATTAAAGAAGAAATTAAAATTAATATAGAAGATGTAAAAAATGCCGGTGATTATTCTGTTGAAGTATCGGATAAAAATCATCCTGATCCGGTTAAATTGTATTTTACAATAGAGAAAGCACCATTGACAATTAAACCAATTAAACCTAACAATGAAAACCCTAAGAAGAAATGGGGTGCAAAAACAGATATTAAATATGATGTTTATGGTGCTGTTAATGGTGAAAAGCCAACATTCAAAGGAGGGTTGTCATATAAAAAAAATAATCTATTGCCTGATGAAAAAGGTTCTCATTTGATTACTAAAGGTTCATTAGAACTCGATGAATCCAATGAAATAAATAGAAATTATACTATTGATTCAATAAATCCTGACAGAGTAGAAATTGTAGTGCTTTCTATTGAAGAAGTAGAGCCATCTGAAGTTTTGAATCCGTTGCCTAAAGGATATCCTGAAAGTGATGAAGCTTTTCCTAAAGATGGATATTGGTATAATGCCAATTTTATGAAGAATAATAATAAAGTAGTTACTATAACTGCAAAAAAGGAAAAATATGAAATATGTACAAAAGAATCGGAACTTTTTGGAATAAATTCAAATTCGGTAACATTTGATGAAGAAAAGCTTTGTGAAGATGTAACTATTTATGTTAAAAGAGGTGCGTTTGATTATTGTCAAACTAGAGTTAAATTCGGTATTGATAAAACTTATCCTACAATAAGAAATGTTGAGTTTAAAACTAAAAATGATAATTCATTAGCTGTATTGGGTCGTATCCTTTCTTTCGGTAATTTCTTTAATAAACAAATTGTTGCTACTGTAAATGCAGAGGATGAAGGCAAATATGCCTCCTGCATTGCTGAAGATTCATATAAAATGTATCTTAAATTATCTAAAGATAATGAAAATAATGAATATATTAAGAATTTTACAGCAGATAAAAATAAATTAAGTTATACATATACAGGCAAAGAGAAATTAGAAGGTAATGTATTTGTCAGTGTAAAAGATAACGCGGGTAATGAATTAGAGAATGAAAAGGTTAGTCAATCAAATGCAGAAGGACTTGAGAATACCGGTTTCATGATTGAAAACAATAAGCCATATTTAGAAGGTTCAAAAATAGAGGTTGATTATGATAAAAATAAAGTTAGAACAAACGGTAAAGATGTATATTCCGGTGATGTAACATTCAAGTTTACTGCAAAAGATGACGACTCGGGCTTATATAATGTTGATATAACGGTGAATGGTAAATCAGCAGCGGAAAGTGGACTTGTTATTTCTGAAGAAGATGCTCCAAATGCAAAAGAAGCAGTAACAAGTAAAAATTATGAAGTATCTACGGCTAAATTTAAAAAAGCAGCAAGTTATAAAATTAAAATTACTGTTGCAGATAATGCCGGTAATACTGATGAGTTTGAAAAAACAATTCATATCGACCGACAGGCACCGGTTGTTACAAAATTTGAAATTACCGGCACAGCAGGAGGAACAAGCGACGGCGATTTTTTACCTCATGATGTAAGGAAAACATCATACGGATTCTATTTTAAGGAATCTGCTGAAGTTAAAGTAAAATTTGAAGATTTTGGAACGGATGATAATTGGGCATCCGGTGTCGCAAAAGTAAAAATTTATTTACAGGATAAGAATGGTGCAATTTACCAAGTAACAAAAAATTCAAACGGAAACACTGTGCTTACAACAGTAAACAGTTCGGATAAAGTTGATGAAATAAAATTTGATACGATATCAAACGAAACGACTGTTACTTTTACAGTAAATCAAGACTTTAAGGGTCAAATTTATGCAATGGCATATGATGCTGTAGAAAATTGTCCAACAAACAGTACTTTGCCGGAAAAATATAAAAATTCAGAATTATTTAAAGACGGTTATCAAAAGCCGGACGGCGACATTATTGAGTCTCTTGAGAAGCATAATTCATCTTATGCAATTAATTTCAACGCTCCTGAAACAAAGAATAAGGACAAGGACGGCACTCCGCTTTACAGCGACCTTGACAATAAGGGCATTAATCTTGATTTGACCGTAAGCGATACCTATTCGGGCATTAAGAGCATTAGCGTTGAGGTTTCTGCTCCGTATGATACAGCTGAAAACTTTAAGCATAAGGTTACAGTCGGCAAAAATGCTAAAGATTCGGGTGCATTAACCTATGACAATTCGGGAACAAGAGAAAACGACTGGGTGATTACAGATACCGATGAAAATCTTGCTACCGAAATGAAAAATACAATCAATATCACAAATAACAGTAATGATATTGAGGTAAAAGTAACTCTTGTTGACCGTGCAAGTCATGAATCAACAAAGAGCTACAAGCTGAGTATTGATAAAACTAAGCCGGAAATTGAAATTACATATAAAAATAACGATGTTCAAAACGGCAAATATTATCAGGATGACAGAACCGCAACGGTAACTGTAAGAGAACTTAACCTTTCTACTCCTGCACAGTTTAATATTACCGCACTTTGTGACAAAACGGATATTAAGCCTTCGGAGCAAGCCCTTGCAGAACTTATTAAAAAGACTTACGATAAAAAGAATTTTGAAAAGTTCCACAAAGAAGCAGGCGAAGACGGTAAGAAAACCGAATATTACGAATTTATATTTGAAATTCCTGCAAAAACACAGGGCGATTATGAAATTACAGCTTCTGTAACAGATAATGCCGGTAACAAGTCGGATTATAATAGAGTTGACAGATTTTCTGTTGATACAACCACTCCGTTTATCACCGTTACATTTGATAATGATCAAAGCAGAAACGGCAATTATTTTGCAACGAAGAGAACTGCTACAATTACTGTTACCGACAGATATTTTGACGCAACACAATCTCCTGTTGTAATTAATTCAACCGATAATGGCGATAAAATTTCTGCACCGTCTCAGTCCGGTTGGTCAAAGCAAAACAGCAAATATGAGCAATCGTGCACTGTAGATTTCAGCAAAGACGGCAAATATTCGTTTACCGTTGACACAACTGACCTTTCGGGTAAGCAGGCAACTCAATATACTGTATCAGATTTCATTATTGATAACACAGACCCTACAATTAAGCTTTATATTAATAATGAAGAAGTTAAAGATGGCGAAAACAGAGCATATATTGACGAAGTTATGCCAAAGGTTGTAGTTGAAGATACAAACTTCAGTCAAACCGATACAAAGGTTACTATTACACCTGTAATTGCCAAGGACAAAACAAACTTTGGCTATGAATCAACTCTCATTTCCAAAAAAGCTAAGTATGAAAACGGAATGACCTATGTTTTCAATAACTTCACAGGTGAAGACGGTAAGGAAAGAAAGTACGATAACATTTATAATTTGGATGTTTCCACAATCGACAAGTCGGGTCACACAACAAAGGCACAGAGAATTACTTTTTCTGTTAACAGATACGGTTCGGTATATATTTGTAAGCCAAATAGGTATTATGCCGAAAAGCCTGTTATTCAGGTTGAGGAAATTAATGTAAATCCTATTAATTTCAAGTCTAAGGAAACATATGTTAATGTAATTTCTTCAAGCGGTAAAATACAAACATTAAAGTCAAAGGATTTGATTATTCAAAAGCAGGAGGCATCCGATAAGAATTGGTATTCTTATCTTTATGCAATCCCGTCAAGTTGCTTTGATGTTGATGATGTATATTCTATTAAGCTTTCTTCAAAGGATAATGCAAAGAGAGTTTCAACAAATATCAACGATGCAAACAAAAAGGATATTATGTTTACGGTTGATACAACAAACCCTTATTTTGAAGTAACAAACTATATTGAAAATGAAAACATTAAGGCAGACAGTAAAGAACTTGAAATTGCTTTGATGGATGACACAAGTGGCGTTGCTTCATACAGCATTTTGTTTGACGGACAGCCTATTGAAGATTTTGACACAAAGATTTATGAAAATAAAGTAAACTTTAAGTTTAATGTTAAGGGTGCAACTGCACTTAGGGATGCTAAGGGTCGTCAGCTTGAAGTCAGAATAACTGATGCCGCCGGCAGAACTAACACAATGTCAGAAAATGACAAGAGCACCTTCAATGTTAGAATTTCTTCAAATGTTTTTGTAGAAGCTTTGGCAACAATGCAAGACTTTTATCAAAAAACAGCTGCATTTTGGTGTACTGTTGCAGGCATTATTGCGGTAATAGGAATTGTAATTTGGATTATTCTTGCAAAGAAAAAGAAAAAGTTAAACGAAAATTAATAAATAGACTTCAAAAGGGGTTATTAATTTAGCCCCTTTTGTTTATGGGAGAAATTATGAAAAAAGTACTTTCAATTTTATTGTGTATTATTGTTGCATTTTGTTGTTTTACCGCTTGCAGTAAATCAAACAGTAAAGATACAGAAAAAACAACCGTTAAAGAAATGGAAATGGTAAGTGAAATTCCACAGGAAAGAATTGCTCATAAAAGCATAGAGCCTGCTCCTTCTTTTGCGGGCGGTGATGGAAGCAAAGAGTCACCATTTGAAATTTCAAATGCTGCGGAATTGCAATATTTTGCAAATGTTTTCAATGATATTCAACTTACGGGAGATGAAGATGTTTTTGATTGGCAGCAAAAATATCAAAATGCGTATTATGTCTTAACAGAAGATATTACAGTTAATTCCGATGTCGAAATGAAAGAAGCCGATACAAAAGCACCTACATATAATTGGCAACCTATAGGCAAATTTTCAGATGACAAAAATCAAGACAGAATGTCTTTTCAAGGAAATTTTGACGGAAGAGAACATTATATAAGCGGACTTTATTCTTGCGTTTTGGGTGAAGTAACAGGTGCCGATGCATATCTTGGATTGTTTGCCGATGCCACAAAAGCAACAATAAGCAATGTTACAGTTAAAAATTCATATTTTTATGCCTATAATTCAACGGGCGGAGCGGCAGCTTTGGCAGGTAGATTATATGAATCTTCAATAGAAAATTGTCATGCTGAAAATGTAAAGGTCTATGCACATTCAGGTTCTGTAGCAGGTATTGTAGGACATCCTATAAGCACAAATAATATTGTGGGCTGTACTGTTTCCGGACAGATAAAGTCAGGGTATTCGTCAAATGTTGGTGGCTTGACTGCAAGTTTGAGCGGTGGTCTTATTAAAAATTGTATAAATAACGCTGAGGTCATTGGATTTGAAAATGCCATTTCCGGTGGAATAGCAAGCTTAATAACTGATTCAAATTATCGATATGACAAAGGCGATAAAAATGACACAGTTCAAATTATTGGTTGTGTAAACAACGGCACGATTAAGAGTGAGAGTTTTGGTGCAGGCGGAATTTGTGCAAGAACCTCTTCGGGAAAGGGCAAAATTATATTTTCAGATTGTAAGAATACCGGTAAAATTACTGCTGTTCAAGAAGTTGGCGGAATTATCGGCTCACAGTGTGCAGAAAAAGGTTCAATTTACAATAAAGAAAAAAGAGTCGGCACATTTGTTGTAAAAAATTGTGAAAATGTTGGTGAAATTTCCGGTAATAATATGTTGTCGGGTATTATCGGACATTCGGTGTCAAAAGACGGTGCAAGTACAACAATTAAGGATTGCACAAACACAGGTACAATCGAAGGCTCTGTTGTAGGCGGTATTGTCGGAACAGGAATGATTGAAAAAAATTCCAAAACATTAATTGAAAATTGCAAAAATAATTCAAATTTGGTTTGTATCGAATCGTTTGCCGGAGGAATAATTGCTTTGTATACTACTATTGCAAAGGATAAGTGTGACGGTTATGAGTTTAAAATCTCAAATTGTACAAATGATGGATTGATTTCTAACAAAGGCAGCAAGGGAGCATTGATAGATAATGCATGTATAGGCGGAATTTTGGGCAAAAAGCTCTCTACAGGTTGTTCAAACGATTCGTTTATAATTGATTCATGCAGCAGCAAGTGTGATTTTAAATGTGAAAATGATTCCTATGTCGGCGGAATAGCAGGATATCTTTTGGCTACAACAAATGAACTGAATGAAATTAAAAATTGTTCCGCTTCGGGTAATATTGATTTTACAGTTAATGAATATGAACCGGATGAAACATCAAAGGAACTTGAAGGCAAGATAGTTAATTATGTTGGAGGCATTGCAGGTACAGCACAGGATACTGTTATATTTAAGAATTGCAAATCGGATATTAATTTTAAGGTGGTTTCAGGCGAAAAGGCAAAGGTTCGTTATGACGATGCCTGCCCGATGATTGTTAAATAAAAAATTAGTAAAAACAGATAAAATATGGATATATCCATAAAACGGACAATAAAAAACCTCTTAATGTATATTTTACATCAAGAGGTTTTTTTATGCCGAGAAGAAATAAATAGAACAGATTTTATAATGCGTTAATTGTAAGATATGGTAATATATATGAAAACGTTTTAACAGAATATTTTTGATATATAGAATGTAATGTATCACAGCGTTAAATTTCTATAATAATTATTGTTAAAATGAAACAAAACTGACTCCGCTGAAAAACGAAATCAGTTTGTTACTTAGAATTTAATTCTCTATCTCAAGTAGGCTTTTTGTACTGTCTGCACAATCCGGGGAAGTTTATTTTTTCAATGCTCTCTTTACAGTCATTTTTTATTCTTCTGTTTTGTTTTGTTCGGAGAGGTCGATGATGTCGTCTTCAACTTCCTTTTTTTCTTCGATGTTAAGAGTTTTTTTGATTTTCTTTTTGGCTTTGCGAACGATTATTCCTGCTATTGCACCAACAGTTACAACGCCTGCCACCACAAATTGAAGTGTGTAGCTCATAACCGACGGGTCTATGTATAATTTAATTGCTTCCATTTTTCTTTTGCTCCTTTTGTTTTTGGATTAAGCGTTTGATTATGTATTTGCCGGCAATCTCACCGCTTTTGCCGTAATTTGCAACATATTGTGTGCGAATTTCTTTGATTTTTTCGGTATATTCATTTTTGTTTTGCAACATTTTGGCAATATCTGTTGACATTCCGTCAAATTTGTTTGGCTTGTATCGCTTGCCGATTATATCTCTCAGCTTCAATTCAAGCGGTTCAATTCCGATTTCTTCGTAATCTTCGTTGTAAATTTTAGGCGGAGTATCAATGAAAATACACGGCTTGAGTGTTACATATGAAAATTCAAAACAGGTTGATGACCAGTCCGTAATTACAATGTCGGAATTGTAAATTGAGTCAGCATTTGAAAAATCAAGTTCAAATGTCAAATCGTTTCCGTCATAATCCTTGTATTTTTCAACAAGTGCTTCAAGACGGTTTGGATAACGCTTTTTGTATTCCGGGTGCGGTCGCACAACTACATTATAACCTTTTTTGAGCAATTCGTAAAGCAGTTTGTCTATGCAACTGTCAAGAATATTGTCCTCTTGCCATGACGGAGCAATAAGAATTTTCGGCTTTGCATTTTCCGATTTAGGAATTTTGTCGTATTTTTCTTGTAACGCTTCCAAAAATCCGTAGCCGCATACAACAAGTTCTTTTTGCGGAAGATTGTATAATTCCTCTTGCTTGCGAATTTCGGGGATTTGAAAATCGCCTACGCAAAAGATTGTGTCAAAATGGTCAAGGCAACCTTTGTGCATTACCATATGTGTACTCATCGGACCGTGAACGGTGTAGATATATTCAATGTCCTTTTTTACATAAGAGCGTTTGTAATAATAGGTTTCCAAATCCGGAGTGGTCATAAGCACAATGTCGGCATCCATTTTCATAAAAAGAGTCATCATCTTTTTTTCGCCGATAAAATATGCACGAAGGTTTTTTTGCTCTTTTTCAAGATTAAAAATATTGTCGTTCGGGTCGTTTGTTACATAGTGAATGACTATGTTTGAATTATTCAAAATATAGTTGATAATTCGTTCAAAGTATTTGTAAAATCCGCCGTTTTCGGCATAAATCACAAGGTGTTTGTTTTCAATGGAGAAAAAGCGTTTGTAGTCCCTTTTCTCTCTTTTATAAAGTTCGGTGCCACGCTTAGGAGAGTTTGTTCCGCCAACCGAAGAAAGCTTTTCAAGTTCCTTTTTGCTTTTTTCAAGAGCATCGTAATCAATATATTTTTTCGGATTCATTACAGTGTTCAAAATTAATTGCTGAACCATTGTAAACAGATTGCTGCAAATCCAATAAAAACCGATACCGGCAGGAACAAATCCGCCTAATACAAGCGAAATGCCGATAGATACAGCGTTTGTTCCTATTTGTTCAAATCTGTTTTGCTCTGCCTGAAGCGGATTTTTGATGTTTTGGAAAAGACAAAGTGCAAGTGCCGACAATCCTGCCAAAACAGGCACAATGTACATAATTCCGCCGGCGGTAAACGGAGTTGCGGAAAGGTCAAATCCGCAAAAGCTCATGTTGAGCGAATCAATAGCCGCCGTGGTTGAATTTGAGCAAATTCCGGCAAGCGAAAGACCGTTTTGTACTTCTCTGACGGCAAAAAGCTGAACCGTGTTTGATGTGATGTCAAAGCCTGTTTTGTCACAAACAAAGGTAAGAAGCTGTGTTATTTCTTCTTTGCCGAGTGACAGTATGTGCGTAAGCGGATTGTAGATAATCTGAATAACACACATAAGCAAAAACAACTGGATTATCATCGGGATAAGACCTGCAAGCGGGTGATAATGCTGTTCTTTGTACAGTTTTAATTGTTCGTCGGAAATTTTGTCCTTTTCGCCGAAATATTTTGCTTTGATGTTATTTAATTGCGGCTGAATTCTTATCAGGCTTAATGAATTTTTATGCGTCCATAAGGCAATAGGGAACAGTATAACCTTTGTAATCAGCGTAAACAATATTATTGCCACACCGTAATTTGACAAAAGATTATAGCAAAATTTCATTATAAACCCAAAGGGTTTGGCTATGTATTCCATTAGCATCTCCTTAATACCAGGCTTGCTTGGTATCTATTGATTTCTCGAATTTCCAATTATTTTTGTCTGCGGCGTCGCCGGTTATTTTGTATTTGTCAAATATCAGCTTGCTGTCGCCGCTTAATCGTGAGTGATAGTAAATTCTTGTTCTTGTTTGATTTTCGTTAATGTCAAACAAGCTCTCGCCGTAATTGTGGCTTGTCTTGAGATTTGTGTCTTTTACTATTGTAGGAATAATATCGTTAAGTGATGCCTGAGTGTGCCTTGTTTTTAATTCGCCTTTTGAATTCTTAGGCTTAATAAATACACAGGTTCTTGTGCCCTCGTCCATATATTTGAGCGGTGGCTCGGTGTCGGTGTACGGATAGCCGTGGTCACCTGTGATGACAATGGTTGTATTGTCATAAACGCCCAAACGCTTCAGTTCCTTGATGTATTCATCAATAATTTTAAAAGAACCGACTGTTTGTTCAATAGAGGTTGACTCATCAACTCTTTCAACATTTGAGTTGAGTGTAAACGGCGAGTGACTTCCGTGCAAATATATAAAAGTAAAGTTTTTGTCGCTGTCATATGTGTCAAGTCCGCTTGCGGTTAAGTTTTTATACACCTCGGCATCGTCATCGTGATAGATTTTGCCGTCGGTTTTAAGGTCGGATAACTTTAAAACCGTTCCTTGAGCCGTAAACTTGAACATTGTTATAGGCATTTTATGAGGAAAAATCCTGCCTTCAGATAATTTGAGCAAATAGTATAAAATTCGTTTTTGGTTAGCGGTGTAGCCGTCTACTTTTACTGCGTTGTCGGCAATGTCTTTGAAGTATTTTGCGTCTGAATATTCATAGTATCTGTCAACATAAAGGTTAACATTGTAGCCGTTACTTTTCAGGTCTTTTAAAAACGGTGAGGTTGTGTATGCCTTTTTAAAGTATTCGTTCGCACTTGTTTTGCCGTCATATGTTACGCCGGTAATCATTCCCGCAACAGCCGGATATGTCCTTGAAAAGGTCGAAACCGTATTGTCAAAGTATGTAAATCCGTCGAGTGTTTTGCTGAAATAATCGGGGTATTTTTCAACAACTTCATCGTAAAACATTTTATCAAATCTGTCAAAAAGGAAGTAAACAACATTTTCCTTGTCTGAAACTTTGAACATATTTTTTTCTGTCAGAGCATATTCAACTTTTGCGCCGTTGGTCTTTGTTATATTTTTTGCGGCAAAGTCCGTAACAAGCGTTGCCGAGTTCATTGCTATGAGCAAAACACAAAGAAAAACGCAAATGTTTTTCCATTGCTTTTTAAGGAACAGACCCAGCAGAAACATAATATAAATTGTTACGCCCAAAATAATAAAATACATATTTTGTGCTTTTTCAGGGTCGATTCTTACATCACCGGACACAAACATACCTTTTCCGAAGGTCAGATTATATACATATCCGGATACAAAAATCGACAGAATAACCGATGTTATTATATTGAGAAGTTGTTTGTTAAATATCATCAAAATGCCGAAAATCGCAACAAAACATGCAAAAAAGCATAGCAAAAGCGGCAAAATGAAATCACCGAGTGCAAAAGAAAATTCCTTTGCGTTGTTTGCAAAAATATCTATCGGATTGAATATAAAAACCATAAAAGAAGCCGCAAATGAAATTAATGTTGAAATGAGCAACTTTTCTTTTATATTATACTTTTCCATTTTAAGAGCGGATTTGTCGTCTTTGTTCTTTTTCATATAATAACTCCTGAAAAAATATTATAAAATAATAGTATCATTATAAGTGTTTTTTTGCAAGTGATAAAAGAAAATAGATTGATTTATTTAGACTATATTTATATTT
>OIZO01000353.1_pt1 | contig 33016 bp, 38 predicted proteins | sample 1588551 | NCBI WGS metagenome assembly OIZO01 (sample SAMN03283271) | human gut metagenome | biome: human-associated habitat; material: feces | host: Homo sapiens | place: Peru | collected 2012 | reverse complement strand
AAAGAGCCTAAACTTAATCAGGCTCTTTGAGGGCGGAATTTATTCCGCTTTTTTATATAGTAGGAAAAGAAAAAAGTATAGAAAACAATAAATATTTTCTATACTTATATGGTACCAAAGTTACTTAGAAAAAGAGAAATTTCTTCATGTTAGAAAAAATATATATAAATTTTAAATATATGCAACTTTTTTAATATGTAATATACTCTAATAGGTGAAAGTAATCAAAATATGCATATAAGATGAAATGGAGGAAAAGTAAATTGGAAGAACTATTAGAAAAAGCAATAAATGGAGATGAACAATCATTTACAGAAATATTTATGCAATTAAATGATGAGCTATATAAAATAGCAAGAACTAGATTGGCATGTGAATATGACATAGATGATGCAATACAAGAAACTATGATAGAAGCTTATTATTCTCTTAAAAAAATAAAACATTTAGAATATTTTAAAACTTGGACTATAAAGATTTTAATTAATAAATGCAATAAAATTTATAGGAAAAGGAAAAAGGAGAATATATCTTACGAAGAAAACTTTTTTGAAACATCTATAGAAGACACAAAACAAAACAATATAGAGAACAATATCGATTTTTACATATTAATAAAAGACTTGAATTATGATGAGAGAATAGCAATTGTTTTATACTATATTATTGGCTATAAAACAAAAGAAATAAGTAAAATATTAAAAGTTAATGAAAATACAATAAAGGCAAGAATTTCAAGAAGTAAACAAAAAATAAAAAAATATATAAAGGAGGCTTAACAATGGATAGATTAGATAAAAATATAAAAGATATTTTAACAAAAGAAATAGATAAACCACAATCATATTATAATACTATAAAATATGCTTTAAATAATAAACAGAAAAATAAAGCCAATATAATTTATAAAGAATTTAATTTTGCAAAAGTTACGATTACGGCTTGTGCAACAATAATTTTAACTACAGGAATAGTTTTTGCAACTAAACAAATTTACGAAAATATATGGAAAGAACCAAAAAAATATAGTCCACAACAAGGAATATCAGAAGAAGAAAAGAAAAATTGTATTTCAGAAGAACAGGCTACGAAAATAGAAAATGATTATTTGAATAAAATTGGTTTTAATGACCAAAACATTATAAATTTAAATTTGCAAAAAGAACTTAAGTCAAATGACAATGTATGGAGTTTATCATCAGAAAAAGTGTTAATAGATATAGATGCTAATACAGGAAAAATAAAACATGTATATATTTCAAGTACAGAATATGAAAGACCTAAAAACTATGGTATAACAAGAGAAGAAGCGAGAATAACAGCAAAAGAGTTGTTAGAAAAATATAGACCAGAATATATGGAAGGAGAGTATGAATTAGTATCATTAAAAAGAAATTCAGAAATTGATAAGAATGCATATATTTGGTATGCGGATTTTTATAGAAAATATGGTGACTTATTAAATGAAAATGAACATATAAACATAGGTTGGATTCCAACAATTAATGGACTATATTCATTAGATATTCAAAATGATAAGTACGAGGAAAACGAAGAAAAAATAACAAAAGATGAAGCAATAAATATTGCTACTTTGAAGGACTCTGAAATTACTAAAAATAGAAAAATTAAAAATGTAAAAGCAGAAATAAGAATTAAAAAGATGAATGAACAAGTATTTTTAAGAGAAAAGTTTGCAGAAGAATATGAAAATGATGGTACTCTTAATTTTAATTATGAAAAAACGGATGACAATACGTGGCAACTAAAGAAAAACGCAGTATTTTATGAAACAGAGGGCAGAGTTAGAAAAGTATGGGTAGTAGTAATTGAATATGAGGAAGGAAAAATACCGCTATACTCATATTTTGTTGATAGTACAACTGGAGAAATAATAGGTGGAGCAACATGGAATCTGTTAGAAAGTGAAAAAACTATAAGAAATGATCCTAATAACGTGATAGAAAAGTAAAGAAATAAAAAAGAGAGCCTAAGATTTAAAAAATTCTATAACAATGAAACTATTTTCTTTATTTTTAAACTCTTATATAATAGATACAAATATATACGTATATAAGGAGGGTTATTATTGGAGGAACTAATAAAAAGAGCAAAAGAAGGAGACAAAGATGCATTTACACAAGCAGTATTGCTAATAAAAAATAATTTATATAAAATAGCAAAAGTAAGAACTTCAAATGAAGATGATATACAAGATATAATGCAAGATACAATGATAGATGCATATAAGTACATAAAAAAACTAAAGGAACCAAATAAGTTTAAACCATGGATAATAAAAATTCTAATAAATAATTGCAATAAATATTATAAAAAATATTATTTGCAAGAGAATTACGATTTAGAATTTTATAAAGAAAATATAAAATATAACAATAATGAACAACTGATAGAAGACACATTAAATTTTTATGAGATGATTAAGCAATTAAAATATGAGGAAAGAATAATTATTGTTCTATATTATGGGGAAAAATATACAATAAAAGAAATTTCTAATATATTAAATGTAAATGAAAATACAATTAAAACAAGACTTTCAAGGGCTAAAGAAAAAGTTAAAAATACTTACGAGGGTAAAGGAGGTCGAATTAATGGATAATATAGATATTATGATAGAAAATGTTATGCAAAAACAAATATATGAGCCACAAGGATTTGAACAAGTAATTTTAACTGTATTTGAAGATAGAAAACAATATAAAATAAATTCAAATATTATAATAAAGATTATTTCTGCTATAACTGCGTTTATAACAATAACTATTGGAGTAGTTTTTGCAAAAGATATATCAAAGTGGATAAACAATATATTTAATCCTGAGACAACAAGCAAAGGTGTTATACAATTAGCTGAAAATGGCTATATTCAAAATCCAGATATGGACTTTATTGAAAACAATGGAACATCAATAAAAATAGACAACATTTTAATGGATGATTATAATTTAGATATAGTATTTGAGGTAAAAACAGAGGAAAATATTGAATCAATATATAATATAGAAATATCAGACTTAATAATCTCGGATGAAAATAACAACCTCATATATTGCAACTATGATAGAGTAGACTTATATGAAGATTTTTGCAAAAAATATAATATAGAGTTTAGCAATAAAAATATGCATAATAACTATACAAATGAAGGATATCAATCAGAAGTTATAGAAAAGACAAATAATAGTGTAAAATTTTTATATAAGATGTATTCTAGTGGTTATCCAAAAAGCAAAAAACTAATATTTAATTTTAAAAATATAAATATAACATCAAACTATAAAGAGATTATTAATAATAAATCTAATCAAAATTTAAAGGGAGATTGGAATATAGAAGTTGATTTGCCAGAATCATTCTACAATAGAAAGACATTAATATATATTGTTAAAGATGGTAGTGATAAAAATAACAATATAATATTAAAAGAAGCAATAGGAACCTATAGTGAAATACATATAGCACTAACAATAAAACAATTTGGAAAAGGATATGAACCAACAGAACAAGGCTTAGAAAAATTAATAGAAGAAATATTTGATAACGAAAACGATATAATAGGAACTTTAGAAAATCAAAATGGTAAAGTATTTGAAATAGCCATTTCAAATAAGGAAGGAAATAGTGGAAGGACATATCATCCAAACGGAGATGTAACTTGTTATTTTACATTTCCAATTACAAAAGATGACTATACTGATACACTAAAATTAAATTTATATCTAGAAAAAACTAAAAAAAACATAACTATAAATTTAAGTAAATAAGATTAATTTTTTTAGAAATATATAAAGAAGTAAAGAGGAAAATAAAAGAAGGATTTAAAAAGTTTATTATATTAAATGACATATTATAGCAAAAAAAATAAAAAATGCCACTTATTAAAAGTAGCATTTTTTAAATATAATAAATTTTTGTAAAAAATTGTAATATTTTTTTATTTTTATACACTAATAAAGTGAAAGGAGGAAAAAGTTATGCAGAATGTAGAAGAAGTATATGTTAAATATTCAAAAAGTGTATATAAATACATATTCTGTTTAACAGGAAATAAAGAAATAGCAGAAGATATCGTACAAGAGACTTTTTTAGTGGCAGTAAAAAATATAAACAAATTTGAAGGTAAATGCAAAATTACTACATGGCTATGTCAAATTGCAAAAAATATTTGGTATAGTAGATTAAAAAAAGATAATAAAGAAATTTCACTGGAAGATATAAAAGATACTTTATTTATAAATGAAACAATTGAAGATACAATATGTAAAAAAGAAGAAAAAATAGAATTATTAAAAAAAATTCAAAGATTAGATGAAGAAACAAGAAATGTAATGTATTTAAGATTATTTGGAAATTTAGATTACAACGAAATATCTGAAATTATGAACAAAACACCTAACTGGGCAAGGGTAGTATTTTTTAGAGGAAAGCAAAAAATAAAGGAGGAAAGTAAAAATGAAAAACGAATGTGATATAGTTCAAGATTTATTATTTGGTTATAATGACAAGACTTTACGAAATACATCTAAAGAATTTGTAGAAAATCATTTAAAAGAATGTAATAAGTGTAAAGAAGTATTGAAACAAATTCAAAATGACACTGAACCACAAGAGGAAATAGAAGAAATAAATTATTTAAAAAAAGTAAGAAGTAAAATAAATAGAAAAAATATTTTTTTAATAATTGCTTTAGTATTATTAGTATTTGTTATTTTATTTAATATACTTGTATTTGTAAATTATAACAACAAAGCGAGTGAAATGAAAATAGTATTAAAAGATAATGTTACGCAAGAACAATTAAATGATATTGAACAAATAATAAAGTCAAATTTTAAAGATGTAGAAATAAAATATTCTTCAAAAGAAGATGAATTGCAAAAATACAAAGAAAAGTTTAAGAATTTAATGACAGAATATGATGAAAATAATAATCCGTTTAGTGATATGTATTATATAAAAGCAAACATTAATGATACAGAAAAAATAGATAAATTATTACAAAATGTAGATTATATAAAAAAAGTAGGTACTTATACTACTGCTAACCCATATTTATTATTTATAAATGAATTTATTAATAAATAATTCTTATATTTTAAATTTTAACAATGTAAGTTCAAGAATAGTCAAAGTTTGGAACAATAGATATTATATACATACTTAATAAAATAGAGTACAGAAAAGAAAAATACAAAAGAGTTAAATATAAATTAACTCTTTTGTATTTTGGCCAGATATGTGTAGTAAAGTTATTCTAATTTTATATCTTTATTGATGGTTCCTTCCGGTACATAGAAAACATATGAAGTTTCATCCGCTAAAAGACCAAAAGTCCATATTGATTTTTTGGCAGTTCTATTATACTCCATAAGCATAGGTTTTTGACAAGCAGGGTCTTCTATTTCTATTACATTATCATTATTGATAATAGTGGTTGTTTTGTATTCCTTTGATGATTTAGTTCCAAATGTTGAGTCAACTTCAAACCGATATGTATAAGCGTTATCTGCTGAAAGCGAGACATAAATGAAACCAGTACCACCAGAAACGGATGCGTTGGAAAGACTTACTAGCTCAGTTTCTTTAATCAATTTCCAGTCATTATATCCATTAAATGGTGCGCACAAGCCTAAAAGGATTGATATAATAATTCCAATAAAGCCAATCAAAAACATAAAGGAATCATCTGTAATTGTCAATAAAATATAAGTTATAAAAACTGATGCAATAATTCCAATTATAATTGTTAACATATTTTTCCTCCTTTTAATAAAAAGAACATATAAGTTACTATATATTAATTTGTAGTCTGGCAGCTACAAAATGAAGATAGAATGTTATTTATGTAAAGATTATAAAATGTTTTTGTACATATGTCAATAAAAAAGTCAAGAAACTAGGATAAAGACATGAAAATACCTCTACATAATATAGAAAGAAAACTTTAGGAATATTCTTGATTTTGTAATAATTTTCGTGTATAATAAATATACTATAGATGATAATTAATTATCATCTAATAAAAAGATAGAATACCCTTGCTAAAGTAGGGACTTAAAAAAGTAGGAATATCCTTGCCAAAGTAGGAACTTAAAAAAGTAGGAATATCCTTGCCAAAGTAGGAACTTAAAAAAGCATGTATGGTAATCTTTTCGATTACCATACATTAATATTATAGGAGGATAAATGAAAAATTTAAAAATTTATTATATAGATGAAAGTTATATAAACTATTTGAGACAATTTGATAAAAATGTAGCATATAACAAAAACACGACAAGACCGTATATAGGAATTGTTTATACATATAATAATTACAATTATTTTGCACCGTTATCGTCTCCAAAACCAAAACATATAAATATAAATCCAAAAGCAATTGATATATATAAAATTAAAGATGGAGAATTAGGAGTTGTAAATATAAATAATATGATTCCGACGCCAATAGAAGAATTAACAGAAGTATTACCAACAATAACAGATCCAAAATATAAAAAGATGTTGGAAGAACAATTAACATTTTTAAATAATCACAAAGCAGAATTATTAAAAAAAATAAATTATTTTCAAAATATGTTTAGAAAAGGACATTTAAGTGAAAGAATTTTAGAAAGATGTTGTAACTTTACATTACTAGAAGAAAAATTTAGGCAGTATGCAAAGCAAGAGTGAATAAAAAAATAAGACATAAAAAGAAAATCGAGGAAACTTGATTTTCTTTTTTTATATAACCATGAGAAATTTCCTTGATAATGTAATAGAAAAGTAAAGAAAAAACAGAAAAAAATAGATAATATGCTATTCTTTTTCGTAAGTATATGTTATACTAATAAAAAACGTTTAAGCCATGTACAAAGAAATGGGGGAGGTTGTTTATATGTCAAAAAAAGAAAAATTGATATTAATAGTTACAGGAATTATATTAGTTGTTATACTAATATGTTTAGGAGTTATAAGAGTAGTTAGAAATAATAATAATCAAGAGGAAAAACAAAAAATAGAAAATAATACTAATTATATTGAGCTAGAAAAAGTGCCATTAGATTATAATTTTGCAGACATGGTAGAAGATAAATGTTATATTGTGACAAATTCTAATACAGTATATCATATAGAACAATTAGATAAATTTATAAAAAATGTAGAAGAAAATATACCAGATGAAATAAGAATAGTTAACTATACAATTGAGGGACAACCAATATTAACAAATTTAGAATATACAAAAGATAAATTTGTTTTAAAAATTGATACAAGAAGAGATGGATATGCAACTATCGAAGATAAAAAAATAACAACAACAGAATATGATGCAACTAAATATAAATTAGTCAAAGAAACTACACCTAATAACATTACTAATTTAAAAACATATTACCCAACAAGTCTAAAATGTATTGAAACAGAAGAAACAATACCTATATGTAATTATGCGGAAATAAAGCAAACGTCAAAAGAAAAATTCGAAATACAATTTTGTAAAACTACTGATAAAGAAGAAGTAATTAAAATACTAGATAAATCAGAAAACGACAAATATAATTACAATATTTATTCTTATAAAGGTATAGTAGACATAGTAATTAATGGAGAAAAAATGTCTTTAAGAGAAGCATTATTAAGCAATAAAATAACAATAGATGAAATATTACAAAAAGCAAGAAAAGATGCTAAAGAAGATGAAACAATATTTGGAGCCACATATTCAGATGGTGGAAGTAGCTTATATATATATAATGTCTATTCAATTTTAAAATTAAATACTTTGGAGGGAAATAAAGATTTGTACATAGGAGTTCCATCTATGTACATAGATAACGTAAAAAAACTTAACTAAAGTTAGTGTTTATAATAAATTCCGTAATTATAAAAAGGGAGATAATATATATGAAAAAATTAACTAATAAACAAAAAATAATAGTGATTACTATACTTACAGTATTATTTTGTGTGGGATTTTTATTAGGAATATTTAAAGGAATAGAAACAAAAAATAGAAAAAATAAAGAAAGTGATATTAATAATGAAATCGAAGAAAATAAAGAATTTCCAGATAAAATAGAAATGAAAGATGCTATAAACAATGGATGGTTTGTAATAGATACAAAAAATACAAAAATATATAATAAAGACATTTTAGATAGATTTATAGAAAACACAAATATAAATGCAAAAAATAGAGTGGTTGATAAAATAACAATAGCTACATATAATATGAGTGATGAGCCTACAATATATGATTTAGAGTATAAAATTTTTGAAGAAACTTATATAAATGAAAAACAAGAAAAAGTAAATAAAACAGGCTATGTTTTAAAGATAGATCCTTCAAGAGTTCTTTCTTATGAAACTGAAATGAGTTATCAAGAACAACTAGAAGCTCATAAAATAAAAATAATTGATGATATTCCAGGAATGTTTTATGGAATTACATTAAGAGATGAACCAGAATTTAATGTTTCAGTTTTATCATTATTACTATATGCTGAAATAAATTATACTTCAAACACAAAACCATATGAAGAAATCGAAATTGCAAGATTTGCAATGGATTCAGAAGTAATAAACAATAAAAACAAGTAGAAAATACTTGTTTTTATTTTATATTATAAAATAAAAGTATTAATTTCCTTGCCGTATTTCTAACACACATATTAGAAAAAATCATATTATAATACAAGGGGAGTGAAGAAAAGTGGCGTATTCAGATAGAGAATTGTTAGCAAGAATAGTGCAGTGCGAAGCGGGAGGAGAAGGAGACAATGGAATGAGAGCAGTTGCATCTGTTGTAATGAATAGAGTAAATATACCATATGGTGAATATGCAAGAATATCACAGGGGGGAAGTATTAGAAATATAATCTTTCAACAAGGTCAGTTTGACTGCGTAAGAGAACAATTGTATAACATGTACAATCCTCAAAATATATATAATATGAATCCAACAGATATACATTATAATATTGCAGATTGGGCAATTGCCGGAAATAGACTAAACGATATAGGAGAATGTTTGTGGTACTTAAACCCATTTAAGCCAAATTGCGATTCTACATTTCCTCGTAATGGTTCAGGTACATTTCATACAAGACTTGGTGACCACTGCTTTTATAGGCCAACATCTAGTTACGCAAATACTTAAATGAAAGGAATGAAATTTTATGCAAGAAATTACAAATAATGAAAATAGACAAATGCATGGTGGAGTTCAAATAAACTCAAACAGCCCAGAAATATTAACAAATAACATATATACTCCAGCATTTTTAAGAAGTCAAATAGGAAGACTAATGAGAGTTGAATTTTTAATTGGAACTAATAATTTGGTAGATAGAATAGGAATTTTAGAAGATGTAGGAGCAAGTTACATTCTTCTTCGTTCTTTTGAAAATGATAGTTTAGTATATTGTGACATATATTCTATTAAATTCATTACTATTTCAACAACAGGAACGTATGCCATAAATAATAGATATTGGTAGAAATAGATTTATATTATATTTAAATGTGATAATGAAAAATAGCACCTTTAATAATAAATATTATAGGTGTTATTTTATTGTAAAAATTTATATATAGCAATATAAAAATTTATGAAAATGACTTGTACTTTTTCTTTTTTCCTTATATAATATTAAAGTATTAAACTAAAAGGAGGAAACAGGTAAGATGTCTTTTATAAACAATATAAAACAAAGAGCAAAACAAGATATAAAAACAATTATATTACCAGAAAGTAATGATTTACGTGTTATAAAAGCTACTGAACAAGTCTTAAAAGAAGGATATAGCGATATTATATTAATAGGAAACAAAGAAGAAATAAAAAAATTAGCACAAGAAAATAATATAGACATATCAAAAGCAAAAATTGTAGATCCTTTAAAATCAGATAAATTCAGTGAATATGCAGAAAAATTTTATGAATTAAGAAAAGCAAAAGGTATGACATTAGACAAAGCAAAAGAAATAATGAAAGACAATGTATATTTTGGAATGATGATGGTAAAACAAGGTGACGGAGATGGATTAGTATCAGGTGCTTGTCATTCTACAGCAGATACTTTAAGACCAGCACTTCAAATATTAAAAACAGCACCAGGAACAAAACTTGTATCAGCATTTTTCTTTATGGTAGTTCCAAATTGTGAATATGGTGAAAATGGAGCATTTGTTTTCGGAGACTGTGGTTTAAATGAATATCCAGATCCAGAAGCATTATCAGAAATAGCAATTTCATCATCTAAGAGTTTTAAACAATTAGTTGGAAAAGAGCCAAAGGTTGCAATGCTTTCATATTCAAGTTATGGAAGTGCACATTCACCACTTACAGATAAAGTAGTAGAAGCAACTAAATTATTAAAAGAAAAAGTGCCAGAGTTAATTGCAGATGGTGAACTACAATTAGATGCAGCAATTATACCAGAAATTGCAGCTTCAAAAGCACCAGGAAGCCCATTAAAAGGCGAAGCAAATACTTTAATATTCCCAGATTTAGATGCTGGAAATATAGGATATAAATTAGTTCAAAGATTTGCAAAAGCAGAAGCTTATGGACCACTTTGCCAAGGTATTGCAAGACCTGTAAATGATTTATCAAGAGGATGTAGTGCAGAAGATATAGCTGGAGTTGTTGCAATTACAGCAGTTCAAGCACAAAGTATGTAATATAAATCTTGAAGGAAAATTGTATGATTGATTTTATTAAAGCACAGGAAAGTTTCAAAGAATATTTAAAAGACTATGATTTAGAAAATGGAAGCATTAAACTAAAGGTAAAACATACATATGAAGTCGTTAAAAAAAGTGAATATATAGCAATAGGCTTGGGGCTAGATAAAGAAAATATTGAACTTGCAAAAATAATAGCATTATTGCATGATATAGGAAGATTTGAACAAATAAAAGAGTTTAATGAATTTAGTGATAAAAATATAGAACATGCCGAATTTGGAGTAAAAGTGCTATTTGGAGAAAAATTCTTAATATCCAAATTTGTAGAAAACAGAAAATATGATAATATAATTAATAAATCAATATATAATCATAACAAATTTAAAGTAGAAGAGGGATTAAGTGATATCGAATTGATGCATTGTAATATAATAAGAGATGCAGATAAAATTGATAATTTTAGAGTTAAGCAAGAAGATAAATTTGAAGATATGTTCCCTAAAATATATAATAAAGATACTATAAATTATGAGACAATTAGTCAAAAAGTATATGAAGATTTTATGCAGAAAAAATGTATAAAATTGGAAGATAGAAAAACAATAATTGATTATTGGATTTGTGTAATTGCTTTTATATTTGATTTAAACTTTGATATATCTTTAAAATATGTATATGAACATAATTACATAGATATTCTAATAGATAGAATTGAATACCAGAATAATGATACAAAGCAAAAAATGGAAGATATAAGAAAATGCGCAAAAACATATATAAGAAACAAAATTAAGGAGGAAATAAAATGAAAATTTTAGTATTAAATAGTGGTAGTTCATCACTAAAATATCAATTAATCGATATGGAAAATGAACAAGTATTAGCAAAAGGAAATTATGAAAGAATTGGAATGGAAGGTTCTTTTGTAACTCACAAAGTAGGTGGAGAAAAATACAAATATGAAATAGATGCAAAAAATCATGAAGAAGCTATTTCTTTTGTACTTTCACAATTTACAGATAGTGAACATGGAGTAATTTCATCATTAGACGAAATTTCAGCAGTAGGACATAGAGTTGTTCATGGAGGAGAAAAATTCAATAAATCAGTTGTAATTACAGACGAAGTAATAGATACAATTAGAGAATGTATTCCTTTAGCACCATTACATAATCCAGCAGCTTTAACAGGAATTGAAGCTTGTATGAAAGTTATGCCAGGTAAGAAAAATGTAGCAGTATTTGATACAGCATTCCATCAAACAATACCAGAAGAAAGATATATTTACCCAATACCATATAAGTATTATGAAAAATATGGTGTAAGAAAATACGGATTCCACGGAACAAGCCACAGATATGTATCTGCAAGAGTTGCTGAACTAGTAGGAAAACCAGTTACAGAATTAAAAACAATAGTATGTCATTTAGGACAAGGAGCAAGTCTATGTGCAGTATTAAATGGTAAATCTGTTGATACATCAATGGGATTCACACCACTTGCAGGTATTGCAATGGGAACACGTTCTGGAGATTTAGACCCATCAATAGTTACTTTCTTAATGAAAAAAGAAGGATTAACACCTGATGAAGTAGAAAAAATATTAAATAAAGAATCTGGATTAATAGGAATGAGCGAATACTCAGCAGACAATAGAGATTTACTAGCTTCTATAGATGCAAATGACGAACACGCTGAAAAGAGCAAATTAGCAATGGAAGCTTATGCATATATAATTGCAGAGTATATTGCTAAATATGCAGTTGCACTAAATGGTGTAGATGTAATAGCATTTGCTGGTGGAGTTGGAGAAAGAGGACCAGATGAAAGAAAAATGATTTGTGAACAATTAAAATGGATGGGAGTAGAATTAGACTTAGAGGCAAATAATGTAAAAGCAGAAGAAAGAGAAATTTCTACAAAAGATTCTAAAGTAAAAGTTTGGATAGTTCCAACTGAAGAAGAATTAATGATAGCAAGAGATACAGCTAATTTAGTAAAATAAGGAAAATAATTTATATTGAAATTATAAAGGGCATATGAAATTATGCCCTTTATATGGAGGTATTTTATGATTATAGAAAGGGTAAACCCAAAAATAAAGTATATTTATCACTATACATCAAAAGAAAATGTCAAAAAAATAATGCAAGATAAAAAAATAATTTCAAAAGATAAATATGTTTTCTTTACTGAAAGTTTAAGAGATTCTATAACTGCTTTTGAAAGAGAAATGATGGTAGAAGATAAGCTATATATTGATGTTAATGGTGTTCTTAGAAAAAGAAAAAAATGCAACAAAAGTGATTATTGTATATTAAGAATTCCATATAAAAATGATGGACAATTCTATAAATTCACTTTTGAAAATCAAACTTCTGAGTCAATTTATAGTATTTCACTTAGCCATAAAGGTGAATATAATTTTAGCGATGCAAAAGTAATAGAATTCCCAACAAATAAAATATTAAAAGTTCTTACAAAAACAGCTACTGCAGCTATTATAACAGGAGTGATACTTTTCCCTTATAATACATTTGCAGCAAGTTGGCTAGATACTAATAATTATGACATATCTTGGTATACTAGTAATCCATCATCAGCAACATATCAAATTAATACAGCTAAAGAAATGGCTGGACTTGCACATCTAGTAAATGAAGAAAATATGACTTTTTCAGGAAAAGGAATAAAATTTAGTTCTGATATTGATTTATCTGAAAATAAATGGGAAACTATTAAAAGTATCTTCAATGGATCTATATGCGGAAGTCATAGATTTATATTAAATTGGTTAGACGGAAGTATATTTGAAAATAGAAATGTTGACAATTTATACTATGCGTATAATGTATATATAGATAGTTCACGTGATACACAAAAAATAATTCTTCCTAAACCATATACAATAGCTAAACTAAAAGAAGAAACAGGTGCAAGAGCAGTATTTGTAAACAATAAAGAACTTTTAGATGACACAATATTAGACTCATCAAATATAACAAAAAATGATGTAATAGATGTTTTTATGCATAAATTCATAACTATTGAAGATACCATAAGAGGAATAAAAATACCAATCAGACTTGAAAGTGGAGATAGTATAGAAAATGTAAAGATGAGGTATTCTGAAAAGACAAATATTCCAGTAGATAAGATGATAATAATGTATAAAAATAAAAAATTAAACGATGAAAGAACCCTTGCTGATTATAATATACAAATGGATGAAACAATAAATGTATATACTAAAATTGAAATTAATATGATTGCAGAAAATGATGGAAATGTTATAGAAAGTAAAAATATTACATCAATGTCTGGCGAAAAAGTAAAAATTAAATTTAATCTAGGAAACAAATATATAATTGAAAAAGTATTAGTGAATGGAATTAATAAAACAAATGAAATCAGTAATAATGAATTAGATATTACTTGTGCAGACAAAGATATTGATATAAAAGCTACATATAAATTAATAAACGATTCAAAAAAAGATGAGAATAATAAAGAAAACGAAGATAAAAAAGATGATAATAAAAATAATGGAACAAAGCAAGATGAAGACAAAAAAGATGAAATAAAACAAGATGAGAAAAAAGAAGATGAAACAAAGAAAGATGACAAAGAAATTAATAATAAATCAGATGAAGATGAGACAATTTCAAACGAAGATAAGAATAAAGACCAACAATCTGAGAAAGAAAAACAAGTAATAGAAGAAAAAGAAAGAGAGACTAAAACAATAAATAATCCGAAAACAGGTGATAATATAACTTGGTATGTAGTTGCATTTTTTACTTCAATTATAGGGATAGTAACTAGCTTTTTCAAAAGAAAAAACAAATAGTATTATTTTAAAACAATTTAGAGGGCGTATAAAATACGCCTTTTTCTATTGCATTTTACATAAAACTAATGTATAATAAACATATTGTAAACAATTAATATTCTATAAAACAAATGTATATAGGAGGAAAAAATATGATAGAAGCAGCACAAAAAAGTCAAGAGGAATTTAATTCTTCGATTACCGAGGAAAACCTGCAAAAAGCAATGGAATTAGTTCGGCAAAATCCTGAAAAGATTAAAGCAATTAGTATAACTAATTTGCTTAAACAACAAAGAGATCTATATTTTAAAGCAGGAGAAAAAGAAGATTCAACATTATTTGAACTTCTTGTACTTTTAGGGGCGAAAGTTGACTATAACACCTTTTACTATGCTATAGATTTAGGTATGTTAGGTTTAATAAAATTATTGGTTGAACAATATAACTTTGATGTTAATAAAGGAGAGGATATACCAATAGTAAGAGCTGTTAACGCATCTAGCGCAACTTGTACAGAAGCTGAAAAAGCTGAAGTAGTAAAATTCTTAATCAGTAAAGGTGCAGATGTTCATGTAAAGAATGATTATGTTTTTGAAATTGCAAGTGATGGCAAAATGTACAAAGTTTTGAAAGTTTTGCTTGATGCGGATGAATCAATTTAAATCCAAAAATAAAAGATGGGAAATTCCCCATCTTTTATTTTTTACTTTAAAATCTATTGTGCTTTTTCGTTTTTATGGTTATAATAACAAAAGAATTAAAGTTTAGTTAAAAAAATTAAACAAATAAGAAAGGAATTGAATTTAATGAAAGTTTTAGTTATCAATTGTGGAAGTTCATCTTTAAAATATCAATTAATAGATATGGAAAATGAACAAGTATTGGCAAAAGGAAATTATGAAAGAATAGGTCAGAAAAATAGCTTTGTAACACATAAAGTAGCAGGAGAAAAATACCTAATAGAACATCCTGTATCATCACACAAAGAAGCTTTTGAAATTATGCTTGAACAATTACAACATAAAGATTACGGAGTAATAAAAGATTTAAATGAAATAAATGCAATAGGACATAGAATACCACATGGAACAGATATATTTGACAAATCTGTATTAATTACAGATGAAGTAATTGCAGAAATAGAAAAAACAACAGAATTAGCACCAATTCATAATCCACCAACAATAAACGGAATAAAAGCTTGCAAAGAAATAATGCCAGGAAAACCAATGGTAGCAGTATTTGATACAGCTTTTCATCACACTATTTCTAAAGAAAGATACATTTATCCAGTACCATACAAATATTATGAAAAATATAAAATACGTAAATATGGTTTCCATGGAACAAGCCACAGATATGTATCTGCAAGAGTTGCTGAGTTAATTGGAAAGAAAAAAGAAGAATTAAAAACAGTTGTATGTCATTTAGGACAAGGAGCAAGTTTATGTGCAGTATTAAATGGAGAATCTGTAGATACATCAATGGGATTTACACCAGTTGCTGGCATTCCAATGTGTGCTAGAAGTGGAGATTTAGATCCTTCAATAGTTACATTTTTAATGAGAAAAGAAGGATTAACACCTGATGAAATAGATACAATTTTAAATAAAGAATCAGGAGTTCTTGGAATTTCTGGAGTGAGTCCAGACTTTAGAGATATCGAAAAAGAAGCTGATGAAGGAAACGAAAGAGCAATACTTGCAAGAAAAGCATATTGCTACCTAGTTGCACAATATATTGCAAAATATGGGGTTTCAATGCAAGGAATAGACGTAATTGCATTCACAGCAGGAATTGGTGAAAATCAAATAAATATTAGAAAAATGATTTGTGAAAATCTAGAATGGCTTGGAGTAAAGATTGATTTAGGAAAAAACAATTGTAGAGGAGAAGAGGTAGAAATTTCTACACCAGATTCTAAAATAAAAGTATGGGTAGTTCCTACAAATGAAGAACTAGTAATAGCAAGAGACACAAAACAAATAGTTGAAAATTTATAATTTATAAGGAGAAAATTATGGATAATAAAAAGAAAAATATAATTATAATAGCTATAATAGTTTTAGTTTTAATAATAATTGCAATGATTTCAGTCTTTGTTTTGAATAATAAAAATAAAGAAAAAAGCTCTCAACCTGCAAGTGGTTCAATATTAGAAAATTTTCAAAAAGAAAATACAATTACAAATACACAAAATGAAATAGCAAGTACAGAATTTATGAATGAAGAAATAAATACAAGTACTAATTCAATTAGTACTGCACCTGTAAATGAAAATAAAATTAACGATGATAACAATAGTACTAATAACAAAGAAAATGTCATTGACACAACAGAACATGTAATAACAAAAGAAGATTTAACACAATCTGAAAAAGATTTTTTTACAAATTATTTTAAAAAGGTTGAAAATAATGGTTTCTTAAGATCATCATATAGCAAGCCAAATGAAATTGATTTAGCCTTATTATTATATGACGGAATAGGAGAAAATTCAGAAATTCCTCAAAACGAAATATCAGACTTTTTATTGAAAATTAATATGGAAGAGCTTCAAACAGACCTTACCAAATTAACTACAAGCCAAATAAAAAGCTTTTTAAAAGAAAAAATGAATTACGATATTACAAATATTGGCGATAAATTGAATTGGCAATATTTAAGCAAATATGATGCATATTATCATCAACATGGAGATACAGCATTTCTTATGGTACATTGTGTAGATGGATATAAAACTAATGATAATCAATATGTTGTTTCTTTTAAAGAGGATTCTGAATTTTCTAGTAATAAAAAATATACTATAACTTTACAAAAACAAGGTGATAAATATATTATTTGTTCAAATGTAATAGAATAATTGTATAAAAAAGATAAGCAAGCTAAACCTGCAATTAAGGTAAGCTAAATAGCTTATCTTTTTTAATTTTTATAAGAAAACAAAAACGAACATTTTTTCTTATAAACTATTGACAAAGAATAAATGTTCGTTTATACTATATTCATAAAAACAAAACGTTGTTCGTAACAATAAAATTAAATATGTTTATAAAATCTATATTAACAAGATATATAAACATATTATAGGAGGTATATATGAAAATAGTAAATATGAAAAAATTTGTAAGAATGGTTTTAATTTTAATAGGAATAATAGTAATATCTACAATAATATTTTCTAGCAAATCATATTCAAAAGGCGAGGCAAAAGAAAAAACAATATTCGTATCAAATGGAGATACATTATGGGATATAGCAAGCCAAGAACAAGAAACAAACAACTATTATTCAGATAAAGATATAAGAGACATTGTGTATGATATAAGAAAACTAAATAATTTAGCAAATAGCGAAACGTTAAAAATAGGGCAAAAATTAGTAATAAAAAGTTTATAAGTAAAAAACTCTTTATATTTATATAGTACAGAAAATTCTCACTATAAAAGAATTTTCCTACTATATAAAAAACTAGAATGCTATATAAATAGTATTCTAGTTTACAATAGTTTAAGTATTTAAAGGGTTTTTTTCAACTGCATCTCGTACTTGTTCATTTGCAACATGAGTATAAATTTCTGTAGTAGAAATACTAGCATGTCCTAAAAGTTCTTGCAAAGCTCTAATATCAACTTCACCATATTGGTACATTAATGTTGCAGCAGTATGTCTTAATTTATGTACAGAATATTTTGTAGTATCTAATCCAGCCTTTTTTAATTCTTTTTCTACAATATATTGAACAGATCTTCTTGAAATTCTTTCACGTCTTTCACTTAAAAACAAAGCATCTTTAGATTTATAGTCAATACCTTCTTTAGGTCTAACTTCTAAATAGTCTTTAATAGCATTCATACAAGCTTTATTTAAATAAATAGTTCTCTCTTTATTACCTTTTCCGATAACAGTCATTTTAGCATCATCAAAATGAATATCTTTAATATTTATACCAATCAATTCAGATAAACGCATACCACAATTTAAAAATAAGGTAATAATAGCAAAATCTCTTTTAGCATTTCTATTATCTTCGTTGCAAGTAACTTCTAGTAGCTTTTTACTGTCTTCTAATGTTAAATATTTAGGCATTCTTTTATCTAATTTAGGCGTTTCTAAATTTTGAGCAGGGTTAATATCAAGTATTTTTTCTTTTACAGTTAAGTATTTAAAAAATATACGTATTGTTGATACTTTCCTTGCACGAGTAGCACTTTTACTATGGTTAGTTTCAGCTAAAAAACTTACAAATGCATGTATGTCATTTAAAGTTATTCTTTTTAAAGTATCTATATCAAAATCATTAATTGTAATCTTACTAAAATCTGTTTCATTAGTTTGCTTAAAATGAATTTTCATATATTTCAAGAACATAGCAAGATCATAATTATATTCTTTAACAGAATTAGTAGATTTATTTAATATTGTAATAGAATAATCTAAAAATGAATTCAAAAACTCTGGGTTATCTTCACGATTTATCATAATTTTCACACTCCAATTATTTCTAAAAAGATTATATATCAAAGAAATAAAAAAGGGAAGAGAAAAGCAAAATTTTGTGCAATGTTAAAAGATAATTTTATAATAAATGGTGTGAGTATAGCAAAAATATATTATACTGACCTATCAGTATAAAGACAATAATTTTCTATTATGATATAAAAAATATGCAAAATCAAAAAAATAGTAGAAAGGGATCAATCATATATAAATTAATATTTATAAATGATTGATTATATAAAAAAATGAATAAGAGGATATATGATTATTTAAAAATTAATGATTTAAAAGATATGTTAAATAAAACAGAAAAATTATATGCAAATAGGACCGCATATAAAATTAAAATAGAAGAAGGAAAATATCAAGTTTATACTCATAAAGAAGTTAGAGATATGATAAATGCTTTAGGAACATCATTAATAAATTTAGGACTAAAGGGAAAACGAATTGCAGTAATTGGAGAAAATAGATATGAATGGGAAATAGCATATTTATCAATTGTATGTGGAACAGGAATTGTTGTTCCATTAGATAAATCACTACCTGCAAATGAGCTAGAACTATTGATAGAAAGGTCTGATATAGAGGCAATATTTTATACCCAAAAATATTCAGAGATAATTCAAAATATTAGGCTTAGTGAGAAAAATAAGTTAAAACATTTGATTTCGATGGATAATGATGAAAATGGAGAAGGAATATATTCACAAAAAGAACTAATACGAGAAGGTAAGAAATTAATAGAAGAAGGAAATAACGAGTTTTTAAATGCAAAAATTAACCCAAAAGAAATGGAAATTATGCTATTTACATCAGGAACTACATCTAAGTCTAAAGTAGTAGCGCTTTCACACGAGAATATTTGCACAAATTTAATGGATATTGGAAGCGTTTTAGAAGTAAATCAAGAAGATGTTTTTCTTTCTATTTTACCAATACACCATGTATTTGAATGTACAGTAGGATTTCTATTTTCGTTATATAAAGGAGCAGAAACAGTATTTTGTGATGGATTAAGACACATAGTAGAAAATTTAAATGAATATCATGTGACAGTTATGGCATGCGTACCAGGCATATATGAACGAATTTTCATGATGATTAGGAAAAAACTAGAAAAACAAGGAAAACTTGAGGAAATATTAAAAAATGAAGAGAAATATAAAAATTGTTCTATGAAAGAAAGGAAAGAAGCATTTGAAGAAATACATGATATGCTTGGTGGAAAAATAAAACTATTTATAAGTGGTGCTGCATCCTTAGATAATACAATAGAAGAAAGGTATAGATTATTAGGAATAAACTTAGTGCAAGGGTATGGCTTAACTGAAACTTCTCCTGTTGTGGCGATTGGAACAAATAAAAATTACAGATTAGGTTCAATTGGAAAAACAGTTCCAAGTGTAGAAGCAAAACTTGTAGATGTAAATGAAGAAGGAATTGGAGAGTTAGTAGTTAGAGGTCCAAGCATAATGCTAGGATATTATGATAACGAAGAAGCAAATAAAGAATCATTAAAAGAAGGTTGGTTCTATACAGGAGATTTAGCAAAAATTGATGAAGAAGGATATATATTTATATGTGGAAGAAAGAAAAGTGTAATAGTATTAAAAAATGGTAAAAACATATTCCCAGAGGAATTAGAAAACTTGGTAAACAAAATAGAAGGCGTAAAAGAAGCATTTATCTTTGGAAAAGCACAATCAGATGATAAGAATAATATAAAAATAAATGTAAAGATAGTTTTTGATAGAGATGTTATAAAAGATGTTTATAAAGTTGAGAAAAATGAAGATATATATATAGTTTTAGCAAAGAAAATTAAAGAAATCAATCAAACAATGCCATCTTATAAAGCAATAAGAGGAATAATGCTAACAGAAGAACCACTTATTAGAACAACAACAAACAAGATAAAAAGACAGGAGAATTTAGATGCAATTAGAAAATGTGAAAACTAAATTTTTAGGGAAAAATAGTATTTTTTATAATCATATAGATTCAACGCAAAATGAAATTTGGAGACTAATAGAAAGTAAAAATACCCCAAATGGAACCTTGGTATTTGCAGATATTCAAGATAAAGGAATAGGAACTCATGGAAGAGTCTGGCATACAGATGAAGCAAACAATATAGCATTTTCATTTTTTATAAGAACAAATTGCAATGTTCAAAAATTAGAAGGAATCACGATAGAGATCGCAAAGATAATTGTTGATATTTTAAAAAAAGAATATGAAATTAACTTAAATATTAAAGAGCCAAATGATATTACATTTAATAATAAAAAAATAGGTGGAATTTTAACTCAGACTAAACTTGTTAATGAAAAAGTCAAATACTTAGTAGTTGGAATTGGAATTAACACTAATAAGGAAAAATTTACAGATGATATAAAGTATTTAGCGACATCTATAAAAAAAGAATTTGGAATAGATGTAGATACTAAAAGATTTATAGCAGAATTTTGTAATCAATTTGAAAAAGAAATAGAAAAAAGAGGAGTTGTTTAAAAAATGAATATTGGATTTTTATTTCCTGGTCAAGGATCTCAAAGTGTAGGAATGGGAAGAGATATATATGATGAATACGAAGAGGCAAGAAAAATATATGAAAAAGCAAAAGATATAACAGGAATAGATATTGCAAAAATATCATTTGAAGGACCAGAAGAAATATTAAATGAAACAAAATATACACAACTTGCAATACTTACAGAGAGCTTGGCTATATTAGAAATTTTAAAAAACAACAATATAACAGCTAATATGTCAGCAGGATTAAGCTTAGGCGAATATACAGCACTAATTAATAGTAAAGCACTTATGTTTGAAGAAGGAATAAAAGTTGTCCAAAAACGAGGAGAATATATGCAAAAATTTCTTCCTAGTGGAGAATGGCAAATGGCAGCAATTATAGGATTAAAGGATAGCCAAGTAGAAGATGTTTGCAAAAAAGTAAAATCAGGATTTGTAGTTCCTGCAAATTATAATTCAGTAGGTCAAGTTGTGATTTCTGGAGAAAAAGAAGCAATTACTGAAGCTGAAAAAATTGCAAAAGAGATAGGTGCAAAAAAAGTAAGAATTTTAAAAACAGCAGGACCATTCCATACTGAAAAAATGATAGAAAGTTCAAATGCTTTTAGAAAAGACCTTGAAAATATCACTGTTCATAAGTTTGAAACAAAAGTGATAAAAAATATAGATGGCGAAATTTATAAAGATACAGACGATGTAAAAGATATTTTAGCCCGTCACATTATAAATCCAGTTAAATTTTCAAAAACAATTGAAAATATGCTAGATAATGGAATAGATACATTTATAGAAATAGGCCCTCGGAAAAACATTATCAGGATTTGTAAAAAGGACACCAACAAATAAAGAAATAAAAATATTAAATATTGATAATGTTTGTAGTTTACAAGCAGTATTAAAAGAATATGGAGGACAAAAACATGAATAAATTAGCGATAATTACAGGCGGAACAAGAGGAATTGGAAAACAAATAGCTTTAACATTTGCAAAAGAAGGATATAATATTGCAATAAATTACAGAACTGAAAATGAAGACTTAAAAAATACTAAAAAAGAGATAGAAGAAAATAATGTAAAATGTTTTACATTTCAAGGAGATGTAACTAATTTTAAAGATTGTGAACAATTTGTAAAACAAATTGTTGAAGAATTTGGAAATATAGATGTATTAGTCAATAATGCAGGAATTACAAGAGATACATTGCTAATGAGAATGAAAGAAGAGGATTTTAAACAAGTTATAGATACAAATCTAATAGGTACATTTAATGTAACTAAAAATGTGATTAGTTATATGATGAAAGCAAGAAGCGGAAGGATAATAAATATATCATCAGTTGTGGGAATATCAGGAAATGCAGGTCAAACAAATTATTCAGCATCAAAAGCAGGAATTATAGGTTTTACTAAAAGTTTAGCAAAAGAAGTTGCTTCAAGAAATATTACTGTTAATGCAGTAGCACCAGGATTTATTGAAACACAAATGACAGATGTATTAAAAGATGATATTAAAGAAGAAATTGCAAAAAAAATTCCCCTAAAAAGAATGGGAACTCCACAAGATGTTGCAAATGTTGTCAAGTTTTTAGCATCTAATGACAGTTCATATATTACAGGACAAGTAATTAATATTGATGGCGGAATGTTAATGTAAGGAGAGAGTAAAAAATGGAAAAAAGAGTAGTTATAACGGGACTTGGGGCAATCACTCCAATAGGAAATAATGTAGATGAAACATGGAAAGGAATAGAAAATAAAGAATGTGGAATTGATAAAATTTCACTATTTGATAGTAGTAATTTTAAAACAAGTTTATGTGCGGAAGTGAAAAATTATAATCCTTTAGATTATTTTGAACCAAAACAAGCAAAAAGATTAGACAGATCTTCACAATTTGCACTAATAGCAGCAAGAGAAGCAGTAAAAAATAGTGGAATAACTTCAGAAAATACAGATTTTAAAAAAGTCGGTATTTTTGTAAGTACAGGAATTGGAGGTTTAATAACAATTCAAAATCAATGTGAGATAAACTATAAAAAAGGAAATAATAGAGTATCTCCAATGTTTATACCAATGGCAATAGCCAATATGCCAGCTGGAAACATTTCAATAGAATTTGGATTTAAAGGTGAATCTATGGCAATTGTTACAGCTTGTAGTTCTTCAACACATGCAATAGGAGAAGGCTACAAAACAATAAAACATGGATATGAGGATGTTGTAGTAGCAGGAGGCACAGAAGCTTCTATTTGTTCTGTTGGAATAGCAGGTTTTGAAAACATGAAAGCACTATGTACATCTACAGATAAAAATAGAGCAAGTATTCCATTTGATAAAGAAAGAAGTGGCTTTGTTATGGGTGAAGGAAGTGGAATACTGGTTTTAGAAGAATTGGAACATGCTAAAAAAAGAAATGCTAAAATATATGCAGAAGTTATTGGATTTGGTTCAACTTCAGATGCTTACCATATAACATCTCCATGTCCTGATGGAGAAGGTGGCGCAAATGCAATGATAAGAGCAATGAAAGATGCAAAGATAAAACCAGAAAATATAGATTATATAAATGCACATGGAACGTCAACACATTTAAATGATTTGACAGAAACAATGGCTATAAAAACAGCATTAGGAAAAGCAAGTAAAACAGTAATGGTAAGTTCTACAAAGGGAAATATAGGACATCTTTTGGGGGCTGCAGGAGCAGTAGAAGCAATTTTGAGTGTAAAAGCAATGGAAAATGAGTTAGTACCTCCAACAATAAATTATAAAGAAAAAGATGAAGAATGTGATTTAGACATTGTTCCAAATGAGCCAAGAAGAGCTAAATTAAATATTGTTATGTCAAATTCACTTGGATTTGGAGGACATAATTCTAGTATTATCCTAAAAAAGTGGGAGGAAGAATAAATGGAATATGAAAAAATTAAACAGCTAATAGAGGAGATGGGAAATTCGAAACTAACAGAAGTTGATATTGAATTTCCAGATGGTACTAAAATTAGTATGAAAAAAGATAATGTTAAGGAAAGAGTAATTCAAGAAATTCAAGATACTACAGTAATAAAAAATAGTGATAATATTACTAAAGAAACAAAAAAAGAAGAAAAAGGAAATATAGTAAAGTCACCAATGGTTGGAACTTTTTATTTAAAATCTTCTCCTACGGCAGAACCTTATGTTGAAATTGGAAAAGAAGTAAAAAAAGGTGATGTTCTTTGTATTGTTGAAGCTATGAAGTTAATGAACGAAATTGAGTCAGAATATACTGGAAAAGTTACAGAAATCTTAGTAAAAGATGGTGAAACAGTAGAATATGGAACACCATTATTTAGAATAGAAGGTGAAAATTAATGTTAAATAAAGAAGAAATTAAAAACATTATTCCACAAAGAGATCCATTTTTAATGATTGATGAAGTAGAAGAGTATGTGCCAGGAGAATCAGCAATAGCATATAAAAATGTAAATGCGCAAGAATGGTATTTTAAAGGCCATTTTCCAGGAAATCCAATTATGCCTGGAGTGCTAATTGCAGAAAGTTTAGCTCAAACAGGAGCAGTTGCAATTCTCTCAATGAATGAGAATAAAGGGAAAAACGCTCTATTTGGTGGAATAGATAAAATGAAATTCAAAAAAATGGTTGTACCAGGAGATAGATTAAAACTAGAAGTAAGAATTATAAAAAGAAAAGGACCAATTGGTGTAGGAGAAGCAATAGCGACAGTTAATGAAAACATTGTAGCTAAAGGGGAATTAACATTTGCATTGGTTTAAGGTTATTAAGAATTAAAAAGTTGAAAGAGGTAGAAATAAATGAATAAAATATTAATTGCAAATCGTGGCGAAATTGCAGTTCGTATTATAAGAGCATGCAAAGAAATGAATATAAAAACTGTTGCAGTTTATTCGGAAATAGATAAAGATGCTTTGCATACCCGTTTAGCAGATGAGGCTATTTGCATTGGCCCAGCTCAAGCTAATAAAAGTTATTTAAACGTAAAAAATATTATACAGGCAGCTTATATAACAAAAGCAGATAGTATTCATCCTGGTTTTGGATTTTTATCTGAAAATTCAAAATTTGCTCAAATATGTGAAGAATCAAATATAAAATTTATTGGACCAAAGTCTGAAATTATTGAATTATTAGGGAATAAATCTAATGCAAAAGAGATGATGAAAAAGGCTGGAGTTCCTGTTATACCAGGTTCAGACGGAAGTGTAAAAGGATTAAAAGACGCATTAGAGATAGCAGAAAAAATAGGTTATCCTGTTATGTTAAAAGCCGCAGCAGGTGGCGGTGGCAAAGGTATTAGAGTAGCAAATACTGCAGAAGAATTAGAAAAAGAGTATGAAATAGTAAAACAAGAAGCAAAGAACTCTTTTAATGATGATGAAATATATATAGAAAAGTTTATTTCAAATCCAAGGCATGTTGAAATTCAGATAGTAGCAGATGAACATGGAAATGTAATTCATTTAGGAGAAAGAGATTGTACTATTCAAAGAAATCATCAAAAAGTAATAGAAGAAACGCCATCTACTGCTATTGATGAAAAGACAAGAAACAAAATGGGAAATGCGGCCATAAAAGCAGCTAAAACAGCTGGATATACAAGTCTTGGAACAGTAGAATTTTTAGTAGATAAAGATAACAACTTTTATTTTATGGAGATGAATACAAGAATTCAAGTAGAACATCCAATTACTGAGATGAGAACAGGAATAGATTTAGTAAAGACCCAGATAAAAATTGCAACAGGTGAAGAGCTAAAAATAAAACAAAAAGATGTAGAATTTAAAGGACATTCTATAGAATGTAGACTAAATGCTGAAAATCCAAGTAAAAAATTTATGCCATGTCCAGGTCTAATAAAAGGTCTGCATTTTCCAGGAGGAAACGGAGTAAGAATAGATAGTGCAATTTATGAAGGATATACAATTCCAGCAAACTATGACTCGATGATTGCAAAGCTTATTACTTTTGGAACAAATAGAAATGAAGCAATCAGCAAAATGAAAAGAGTTTTAGAAGAATTGGTTATAGAAGGAATACAAACAAATCAAGATTTTTTATATGAAATAATAAAAAACCCTAATTTTATTAGAGGAAATTTTGATACTTCATTTATAGAAAAAGAGATATTAAAAAAGGAGAATGGTAAATGATCGTAGACAAAATAAAGAAAAGACAAGTGCCAACAAATCATAAAACTTCCAATATAGACATACCAGTAGGAAAATGGATAAAATGTGAAGAGTGTAAAGAAATACTATATAAAGAAAATATTAGAAATAATTTAAATATTTGCCCCAATTGTGGACATTATTTTAGAATGCATATAGATAGAAGGCTAGAATTAATATTAGATAAAAATACATATAAAAAGTTTGATTTAAATATAGAAACAACTAATCCTTTGGAACTAGAAGATTATCCTAAAAAATTAAAAATATTAAGAGAAAAAACAGGTTTACCAGAAGCTGTTTCATGTCGGAATTGGTAAAATTAAAGGCGAAGATGTCGTTATATGTATTATGGATAGTGGCTTTTTAATGGGAAGCATGGGTATTGTTGTAGGTGAAAAAATAACGTATGCTATTGAGCAAGCAATAGAAAAAAGATTACCACTTATTATATTTTCTACCTCAGGAGGAGCTAGAATGCAAGAAGGAATTATATCTTTAATGCAAATGGCTAAAACTACAGCTGCACTTACAAAATTAGATAAAGCAGGGTTATTATATATATCAGTTCTAACAGATCCAACATATGGAGGGGTTACAGCTTCATTTGCAAGTCTAGGAGACATTGTTTTAGCAGAACCACATGCCATGATAGGATTTGCTGGTCAAAGAGTAATAAAACAAACAATAGGAGAAGAATTGCCAGAAGGTTTTCAAACAGCTGAATTTCTATTAGAACATGGTTTTATAGATAAGATAGTTGAAAGAAAAGATTTAAAAGATACTATCTATAAATTAATTATGTTTCATAAAGGAGGCAAAAATTAATGGAAAATACAAAAATATCAGCTTGGGAAAAAGTAGAAATAGCAAGAGACCCGAAAAGGAAAACTTCACTTGATTATATAGAGGAAATATTTGATGACTTTATAGAATTACATGGAGATAGAAATGCTAAAGATGATAAAGCTATAGTATGCGGATTGGCCCAAATAGAAAAACAAAATTTTACAATTATAGCAGAGCAAAAAGGAAGGACGACAAAAGAAAATATAGAAAGAAACTTTGGAATGCCAAATCCTGAAAGTTATAGAAAAGCAATAAGATTTATGAAACAGGCTGAAAAATTCAAAAGACCTGTAATTACTTTTATTGATACAAAAGGAGCATATCCAGGAATAGAAGCAGAAGAAAAAGGTCAAGGAGAAGCCATTGCTAGATCTATGTTTGAAATGGCAAAGCTCAAAGTACCGATTATATCAATTGTAATTGGAGAAGGTTCAAGTGGAGGAGCTTTAGCAATTGGAGTTGCAAATAAGGTTTTTATGCTAGAAAATGCTATTTATTCAATTCTTTCACCAGAAGGTTATAGTAGTATTTTATGGAAAGACGCATCTAGGTTTAAAGAAGCTGCAGAAAAAATGAAATTAACTGCAAATGATTTATTTGAACTAAAAGTGATAGATAAAATTATAAAAGAGCCCAAAGAAAATAATGAAGAAAATTTTAAAAAAGTTTCCTATAATTTAAAAAAAGAAATACAAAAAGAGATAAAAAGGATGCAAAGTTTAAATGAAGAAGAAATTGTAGAAAATAGATATGCAAAATTTAGAAATATGGGTGAGTTTAAGGAGATACAAGATGTTATTAAAGGATAAAAAAATATTAATAATGGGAATTAGAAACAAATGGAGTATTGCTTATGGCATTGCGAAATCAGCTTATGAAAATGGAGCAAAATTGATATTTACTTATATGAGAGAGGAAAATAAAGAAAAAATAGAAGAGTTAATTAGCGAATTTAAAGGTAGTAAAGCTTATGTATTAAATGGCGCATCAGAAGATGAATTAGTTAAAGAAGTATTTACAAAAATAAAAGAAGAAAATGGCAAATTAGATGGAATTGTACATGCAATTGCACATGCAAATACTGAAGATCTAAGAAATGACTTTATTTTTACAAGCAAAGAAGGATACTCTCATGCAGTAGATGTTAGTAGCTATTCTTTTGTATTAGTTGCACGAATGGCTAAAGAACTAGATATGCTAAATGAAAATGCAACTTTAGTTACTTTAACATATCATGGCTCTACTAAAGTTTTGGATGGTTATAATGTTATGGGAGTTGCTAAAGCAGCACTAGAAGCTAGTGTTAGATATTTAGCAAACAATTTAGGAAAAGATGGAATAAGAGTAAATGCAATATCAGCAGGTCCAATAAAGACATTATCAGCCAAAGGAATTAAGGACTTTAGTTCAATATTAACTATTGTTGAAGAAAAGGCACCACTACACAGAAATGTAACAACCGAGCAAGTTGGAAATGTAGCAACATTTTTATTAAGTAATATGTCAGATTCAATAACAGGGCAAGTTATATATGCTGATAGTGGCTATAATATTATGGGAGTTTAATCAAAAATAAAATTAAAAAAGTAACAAGGAGGAATATAAAATGTTAAAAGGAAAAGTAGCAGTTGTAACAGGAGGTACTAGAGGAATAGGATTTGCAACAGTAAAGAAATTTTTAGAAAATGAAGCAAAAGTAGTTTTACTTGGCTCTAAGCAAGAAACAGTAGAAAAAGCAATAAAAGAATTAAAACAAATAAATTCATCTTATGAGGTAATAGGCTTTTACCAAAATTTATCAAGTAAAGAAGAAATGGATGAAGTATTTAAAAAAGTAAAAGAAATATATGGGCACATTGATATATTAATTAATAATGCTGGTATTTCTTCAAAAACTAAAATAGAAGATTATACTGACGAAGAATATGAAAAGATTACTAATTTGAATATAAAATCAGTTTTTAATTGTTCAAAGGAGATAATACCATATTTAAAAGAAACAAAAGGTGTAATTTTAAATACAAGTTCTATGGTAAGTATTTACGGACAATCAAGTGGAGTAATGTATCCTACTACTAAATTTGCAGTTAATGGGATAACAAAATCTTTAGCTCGAGAATTAGCACCATATGGTATTAGAGTAAATGCAGTAGCTCCAGGAATTATCAATACAGATATGGTAGCAAAATTACCTAAAGAAATGATAGAACCATTAATAAAAACCATACCATTTGGTAGAATTGGAGAACCAGAAGATATTGCAAATGCGTTTTTGTTTTTATCAAGTAATTTGTCAAGTTATATTACAGGAGTAATATTATCTGTAGATGGACTTGCAAGAAATTAAAAAATAAAGGAGGAAATTATTATGTCAGAAAAAGAAATTTTTCAAAAACTAAAAACTATAGTAGTAGATCAATTAGGAGTAAACGAAGAAAATGTAACAATGGAGGCGACTTTTGTTGATGATTTAGCAGCAGATTCTTTAGATATCGTTGAATTAATAATGAATATAGAAGAGGAATTTGATTTAGAAATCCCAGACAATGATACTGAAAAAATTGTTACAATAGGTGATGTTGTTAAATATATAGAAGAACATAAATAAAATGTGAAAAAGAAAGGAATACTATGGAAGGGATAAAAGTAGGAAATAAAAAATCAAAATATCCTATCATTCAAGGAGGAATGGGAGTAGGAGTTTCTATGCATAATTTAGCTGGTAATGTAAGTAAGGAAGGTGGCATTGGAATAATTTCAACAGCAGATATTGGATATCAAGAAGCAGATTTTAATAAAAATCCATTGAAAGCAAATTTAAGAGCAATAGGAAATGAAATAAAAAAAGCAAGAGAAATTGCAGGAGAAGATAAAATAATTGGTGTAAATATAATGGTAGCTTTAAAAGACTATGCAGAAATTGTAAAAGAATGTGTAAAACAAAAAATCGACTTAATTATATCTGGGGCAGGAATTCCAAAAGAATTACCAGAATATGTAAAAGGATGTAAAACAAAAATTGCACCAATAGTATCATCTTTAAGATGCTGTAAACTGATAGTAAAACATTGGATAAAAAAATATAATTATGTTCCAGACATGATAGTTATTGAAGGTCCAGAAGCTGGTGGACATTTAGGATATAAAAGAGAAGAATTAGAAGAAGATACTAAACCAAAATTAGAAAATATAACTAAGGAAGTTGTTGACTACATAAGTGAGGTAGAAAAAGAAACAGGAAAGGATATTCCAGTAATTGCAGCAGGTGGAATATGGGATTCTGCAGATATAAAAAAATATTTAAATTTAGGAGCAAGTGGTGTACAAATGGCAACAAGATTTGTTGCTACAAATGAGTGTGATGCTTCAATAGAATTCAAAAAAGCTTATGTCAATGCAAATGAAAAAGATGTAAAAATAATTAATAGTCCTGTTGGAATGCCAGGAAGAGCTATATGTAATAGTTTTATCAAAAAAATAGAAAAAGAAAAATGCAAAATTGATAAATGTTATAATTGCATTAAAACTTGTAATATAATAGATAGCCCATACTGTATTACAAAAGCATTAATAAATTCTGTAAAAGGTAAAACAGAAGATGGATTAATTTTTTGTGGCAGTAACATTAGTAGAATAAAAGAAATTGTTTCTGTTAAAGATTTAATGAAAGAATTGGTTTGTGAATTATAGAAAAATAGACATTTTGGAAATTTTTTATACTATGACAGTTTTTATATTAGAATAGTGTATAAATTTTCGAGGCTTACCAGAAATGGTAAGCCTTTGATAATATGCTGGAATTATATTACGAACTATTAAAAATAATTGATTTTTTCGGAATAGAATTATATAATAATTAAGTTGATTGTACAAAACACAAAAAGAAAAATATGATTATATCTCAGATGTTTATAATACTTTGATAGTCAGAGATATAAATCAAAAATATAAAATAAGAAATGTAGTGCATTTGCGTTTTATAAAGTTACTAGATATGATATAAGAGGCAAGAAATTATTAAGTACACAAGATAAATTTTATCCTTTAGACCATGCTTTTAGATATGCTTTACTAGGAACAACCAATATGGACTATGATAGAATATATGAAAATATTGTCGCAATTGAATTATTACGTAGAGGATATGAAATATATGTTGGTACTTTATACAATAAAGAAATAAGTCAATTACAATTAATTTACTAATTTCTATGTTATAGTGTATTAAAATTAATACGAGGGGGAATAGAGATGGAAGAAAAAAATAAAATATTGTTAAAAAGATTACTAATTGCAGTATTAATTATAGTTATAATTAGTATAGTTGCTACTATTGGAATTGGAAATTATTTTGTGAACTATGCTATATTAAGAACTGGAAATGGCGGAGATAGAGAAGTAAAAAATGCAGATTCAATAACAGTTGCAAACATAGATAATGAAGCAGAAAAAATTATAGAAGAAAATAAAAAGAATGAAAAACAATTAGCAAATGAATGGTCTGAAACTATTGAGAATAAAAAAGTAGAAGTAAAAGCAAAAGACGGAATTACTTTAAGAGGGACACAATATATAAAAGATGAATCAAGTAACAAATGGGCAATAATATTACATGGTTATCGTTCAACTCCAAATTCTATAATTTCAATAGGAATGCATTTTTCAAAAGAAGGCTATAATGTTTTAATTCCAAGTATGAGAGCATGTAGTGAAAGTGATGGAGAATATATAGGAATGGGGTGGCTAGATAAAGAAGATTTACAATGTTGGATAAATTTAATTATTAAGCAAAATGAAAATGCAGAAATTATACTACATGGTTCATCAATGGGAGCAGCAACGGTCTTAATGGCATCAGGTAAGGACTTACCTACAAATGTAAAAGCAATAGTAGCAGATAGCGGTTATACATCAGTTTGGGACATATTTGCATCAGAGGCAAAAGCAAGGTTTAATTTACCAACATTTCCTATACTAAATATGTTTGAAATAGTTGCAAACGTAAGAGCAAATTATGATATAAAAGAAGCATCTGCATTAGAACAAGTAAAAAATAATAAAACACCAATTTTATTTATACATGGAGATGCAGACGATTTTGTACCCGAATATATGTGTGAAGAACTATATGAAGCAGCAAATTGTAAAAAAGATAAGCTAATAATACATGATGCAGGACATACAGACTCTAAGTACAAAGAGCCAGAAACATATTATAATAAAATATTTGAATTTTTAGGGAATATTTAAGCAATTTTAATTATATCAGTAATAAGAAAAATAAAAGAAGAATGGAAAAAAATAAAATTAGAAAAATAGTAATTTATCGAGGAGGTATTTGGAATGAAAAATAAAAAAATTGGTATAGGTTCATTGTCATTGTTACTAGTAATTATTGCT
>OIZO01000349.1_pt1 | contig 33172 bp, 30 predicted proteins | sample 1588551 | NCBI WGS metagenome assembly OIZO01 (sample SAMN03283271) | human gut metagenome | biome: human-associated habitat; material: feces | host: Homo sapiens | place: Peru | collected 2012 | reverse complement strand
ATACTTATTCCTGCTAGTATTATTAAAACTACAGTTGTTACAACTAATGCTATTAATGTTATAGCTGAATTATTCTTTAGATTTTTTCTCATTTTTTATATTTCTCCCTTCTTCTTTAGCTTAATTTTATGATACCATAACCTAATTTTATTTGCAAGCACTTTTGGGTGCATATTTATATTTTTTTATATTATAAAATAGTTGCAGGAGGTAGCAGTATGAATAAATTAAAAATACCAGAAAATCATAGTGGTATTAGTAAGACTTTGCGTTTACCTGAAGACATTGTAGATAATATACAAAATCTTGCTAATATAAAAAATTTATCTTTTAATAGAATTGTTATTTCTTTACTTGAATTTTCATTAGACAATTTGGACGAAAATGATAAAATAAAATTGAAGAGTTTAAAAAAACAATAATAGATAGACTTTTATTAGTCTATCTATTATTGTTTTAGATTTAAATTTTTTTACATGTTAATATTAAAATAATAATTTGGAATTCCAACAGTTTGTGCCTTTTGGTTTATAAGTTCTTGTACTCTTTGTACTAAGCTTTTTACTAATACTTGTAATTGTTCTGTTGGATAGTCATTTAATACAGCACAATTATTTCTATCTATTTTTATTATATCTGTAATACTTTCTTTGAATGCTATTTCTTGCTCATAACTTAATATAGAATTTCTATTATCTTCCTCATTAATAGTCACTTCACAATTCGTTTTTAAAATATCTTCTTCATTATCATTTACATTTTCTAAATAAACTTCTATTCCTTTTTCATTGTTTATAGTAATTGCTATACTTAAAGTTGATGTATTATTGCTACTAATTTCTTCAATTTTTATCTCTATTTTGTTATATTCCTCTGTATCACTCAAATTTTCTATTAATATATAGTAACTATTTGCATTGTTTTCTTTTTGACCATAAATAGTATATTTAGTTTCATTTTTATATATTATTTCTGTTGTTACTACTTTTCCATTTTCAACATAAACAGTAATAATTATTCCATCTTGTGAATTTGTACTTTCATTATTTATTTTATTTATTAAACTATCTATTTCTTGAACTAAAGTATTTATTTGAGTATATTTTTCCTCTAAATTAAATGTTTTTGCTTTTGTTGTTATTAGGTTTAATGTTATGCTATCTTCTTTTAATGCTTGTAATAGTTTTATTTCTATTTGTTTTAGTTCAGAAGCACTTAATTCTAAGCGATACCCTGTGGTATTATAAACCACTCCATCTCTGCTTATTGCAATATCTTTATTTTTGGTGAAGCTACTTTTTTCTATATTTTGTTCTAATACTGACATATATGTTTCATATATGTGTGATTTTTCATCTTCTGTTAAATTTAATTTTTCTCCTAGATTAAGTATTGGTGCTATGCTATTTGGAATATTACTTGTGTTTGTTATTCCTAATTTTTGAGATAAAACTTTTAAATTTTGATTTTCTATTCCAATAAATGCTGTTACTACTTCATCTGATTTTAGAGCATATATATTATCTGTATTTGCATATTCTACTTTAAATAAATCTTGATTATTGTTTTTTAATGTTCCTATTCCATATGCTTTTTTTGCAGAATTATCTACTTTTGCCTCTACTGTAAATTTCATATTTTTTAATGCATTTTTTGTAAGATTATTTTTTTCATCTGTTTCATAGCTTAAATTTCCCACTAATGTAAAAGGTTCTTCTTTTATTCTATTAATATAATTTGTTATATTTGCATTTGGTGTATATTCTACTCCTTTTACTGCTTGTTCTATATATTTAAAAAATAAACTTTGATTTGACTTAAATATATCCGTTTTTAAATATAATATTGTTCCCCCTATTCCTAATATTAATAGTACTCCAATTATTATACTTGCAATTATAATTGCTCTTTTTTTTCCATAGTGCATTTTTGTTTCCTCCTTTGATTTTTATTAAATTTTAATGACGTAAACTGCTGATTATTTTTTAATTTTTTCTTTGTTTTACTGCTTCATATATAACTATTCCTGCTGAGACAGAAGCATTTAAAGATGTTATTTTTCCTTTCATAGGAATTTTCACTATAAAATCGCAATTTTCTTTTACAAGTCTGCTCATTCCAAAGCCTTCACTTCCAATTACTATTGCAAGTGGCCCTTTTAAATCTTGATTATAATAATAAGTTTCTGTATCCATGTCTGTTCCACAAATCCAAAGTCCTGCTTCTTTTAGTTCTTTTATTGTTTCATTTAAGTTATTTACTCTTGCAATTTTCATATGTTCCACAGCTCCTGCAGACACTTTATTTACTGTAGCATTTACAGATGCTGCTCTTCTTTTAGGAATTATTATTCCATGCACTCCAGCAGTTTCTGCAGTTCTTATTATTGCTCCCAAATTATGAACATCTTCTATTCCATCTAATATTACAACAAAAGGATCTTCATTTTTGTCTTTTGCCTCTTGTAATATATCTTCTACTTCTACATATTCATAAGGTGGTACAACTGCTATTACTCCTTGATAATTTTCTGTTGTTGCCATTTGTCTCATTTTATTTTTATCTATGTAGCTTATTAATACTTTATTTTCTTTTGCCAATGCTATTATTTTATTTATTGACCCTGTTTTTTCACCAGATTCTATATATATTTTATTTATATCTTTTCCAGACTCTAGTAATTCTAAAACAGCATTTCTTCCTTCAACTTGGTCCTTTTGGGACGTTTCCTTTTGGTTAATCTGTCCCTTTTGGTTACTTTGTTTCTTTTTTGGCATTCTTTGTTCATTGTACTTTTCATTTTTTGACATTTTTCTACAAAATCCTTTCTATTACTCTTCATCTAATTTTAGCACTGATAAAAATGCTTCTTGTGGTATTTCTACATTTCCTATTTGACGCATTTTCTTTTTACCTTTTTTCTGTTTTTCTAATAGTTTTTTCTTTCTTGTAATATCTCCACCATAACATTTAGCTAGTACATCTTTTCTCATTGCTGAAATTGTTTCTCTTGCTATTATTTTTCCTCCAATTACTGCTTGAATTGGTATTGCAAATAATTGTCTTGGTATTGCTGTTTTTAGTTTTTCTATCATTTTCTTACCACGTTCATAACTTGAATCTTTGTGTACTATAAATGATAATGCATCTACTCCTTCACCATTAACCCAAATATCTAATTTTACTAATTCTGAACGTCTATAATCTTTTATTTCATAATCAAATGATGCATATCCTTTTGTTCTTGATTTTAATTGATCAAAGAAATCATATATAATTTCATTTAATGGCATTTCATATATTAAGTTTACCCTATTTTCGTCTAAATATTTCATATCTATGTAATTACCACGTCTGTTTTGGCAAATTTCCATTATATTTCCTACGTATTCTTTTGGTGTTAAGATTTCTGCTGTAACAAATGGTTCTTCCATATATGATATTTCGTTTGGAACTGGTAAATCTGATGGATTGTATAGTTCTATCATTGTTCCATCTGTTTTATATACTTTGTATATAACTGATGGTGAAGTCGTAATTAAGCTTAAGTCAAATTCTCTTTCTAGTCTTTCTTCTATTATTTCTAAATGAAGTAATCCTAAAAATCCACATCTAAATCCAAAACCTAATGCATTTGAAGTTTCTGCTTCATATTCTAATGCTGCATCATTTAATTTTAGTTTTTCTAATGCTACTTTTAAGTTTTCGTAATCACTTCCATCCATTGGATATAACCCACAATATACCATAGGATTTACTTTTTTATAACCTGGAAGTGGTTCTTCTGCTGGACTATTTTTTAAAGTTATTGTATCACCAACTCTAATGTCTGATAAATTTTTTATACTTGCTGCAATATAGCCTACTTCACCTGCTTCTAAGTATTCACATGGCTCATATGTACCTGGTTCAAAATGTCCTACCTCTGTTACTGTAAAAGTCTTTTTAGCTGCCATAAGCATTATTTCGTCCCCTACTTTTACTGTTCCATCTTTTACTCTAACATATGCTATTGCTCCTTTGTAGTCATTGTACAAAGAATCAAATATTAGACATTTTAAAGCTTTATTTTCGTCTCCTGTAGGTGCCGGTAAATCTGTTACAATTCTTTCTAAAACTTCTTCTACATTTAGTCCAGACTTTGCTGAAATACAAGGGGCATCCATTGCTGGAATTCCTATAATATCTTCTATTTCTTTTTTTACTTCATCAGGTCTTGCATTTGGTAAATCTATTTTATTTATTACTGGTAAAATTTCTAGGTTATTATCTATTGCTAAATATACATTTGCAAGTGTTTGAGCTTCTACTCCTTGGCTTGCATCAACTACAAGTACTGCACCGTCACATGCTGCTAAACTTCTAGACACTTCATAGTTAAAATCTACATGGCCAGGTGTATCTATTAAATTTAGTTCATATTCATTTCCGTCTTTAGCTTTGTATTTCATACGTACTGCTTGAGATTTAATAGTTATTCCACGTTCTTTTTCTATATCCATATTATCTAACACTTGTGCTTCCATCTCACGTTTTGAAAGAACGCCTGTCATTTCTATTAATCTATCTGCTAAAGTTGATTTTCCATGATCTATATGTGCAATTATACTAAAATTTCTAATGTATTTTTTTCTATCTTTCAATTTTTCTCTCCTAATCTTTTATTATTGTTAAGTATTTTATCATATTACTTGTTTAAAATCAACAAAAAAACGAGCCTAAGATTTTCTATCAGATGTAATTTTTAAGAAAATCTAAAGCTCACCATATCTAACTTTTCTAATTACTTAGCAAAAATATTATTTCATAAAGAGCTAAAGCTATTAGTTCTATTAAATGTATTGTTATATCGATTTTTATATATTTTTCTGTTTTTTCTTTTTTTCTTGTCATTAAATTATATGTTCTATATATAATCTCTAAAAATATACATATCATTATTACTCCAAAAGGATTAAATAGATATGTTATATCATCAAATACTTTTGGTAAATTTTGAATATACCTTGTCCCACCACATAATGGACATGGCTTACCAGTAGTTCTTAAATATGTACATTCATTAAATCTAGGAAAAATTGCTTTTATGGGAATTTGTATAATAGGAAAAAGAATTATATATATGGAAATTAATATAAATGTAATATTCACATAAATATAATTCTTTTTTATAAATTTTGTTATCCTATTTATTCTAGTATTCGTATGTAGCAGATCTTTCATTTAAATATGTTAAAAGGTTTTCTGTTGATTCATCTATATTGTTAGTATCAATATTACTTGCAACTGCTCCAAATACAAATACCCAGAATATTATTACAACTATTGCAATTGCAGATAATACTAAACCAGTTACAGAAACTGCTATTTTTTCACCTTTTTTGTTTTTTAGAACAGTATCTACTATTCCTAAAATTAAACCAATTATTGCTGGAACTAATGCTATTGATCCACATAATGGTATAAATCCTATTATAAGTGATATAATTCCTAAAATTAATGCAGCTATTCCCATGTTTTTTTCCTCCTTTTATTTTTATGCTTTCATTATATTGTATATATCGTTTTTTGTCAATTTTTGGAGTAAATTTTTTTATTTTTCTATTTCAACCATTATTCTACCTTTTCTAGTATTTCCTAAAATTTGTTTTACTTCAAATCTTCCTTTTCCTCTTATAGTTATTTTATCATTTTCTTTTATTTGCTTTGTAGGTTTTGTTATTACTTCATAATTCACAAAAACTCTTTCTTGTTCTAATAATTCATTTGCTTTATTTCTAGAGCATTTTGCAAGTTCTGCCACTATATTATCTATTCTCATAGAAGAAACTGTTATTGTCATTTTTTCTTTTTGTATTACAGCTTTTCTTAATTCTTCTAATTTAATTTCTTCTATTTCTGATTTTTGAAATCTAGTGAGTTGTGAAAGATTTGTAATAAGAAATTTTAATATATCTTCTTTTATTATAATGTCTGCACCATTTTCATCTACTAATATATCTCCTATTTTTTCTCGCTTTAACCCTAGTTTCATTAATGCACCTAAATAATTTTGATGAGTATATTTCCCTTTATTTTCATTTGGAAGTGTAATACGAATTACTTTTATATATTCATTAAAATTTATATTTTGTATTAAATCTTCTAATTTTTCTGGATAAAATACTGCTAATACTCTTTCTGCTTCTTCAAATCCACCATAAAATATATAATTTTTGACCTTTTGACTATTTAAAAAGTTATAAATTAATTGTTTTTGTCCTAAATCAAAAAAATCTGTTACTTGTATTTTATTTTTAGTCTCACAAAAACTAATCTTATCCATTACTTTAGATAAGACTAATTTTTCATCTTCCTTTTTGTATTTATTTAAAACACTTCTATCCATACTTTTTAAAAATTAATTTCCTTTACTATGCTTTTTGCATCTAGTTTATACATTTCTTCTAGTTCTTCTACTTTGCCATGTTCTATAAATGTGTCTGGTAATCCAAATGCTTTAAATCGTATGTTATCTTCTTTGTTCTTGCTTATTAGTTCTTCTACTTTTGAAGCTAAGCCACCTATTATCGTATTGTCTTCTAAAGTTATTATATTTTTTGTTTTTTTCATAGAATTTATTATAGCTTGCTCATCAAATGGCTTTAAAAATCTAGCATTTATTACTTCCGCTGTTTTTCCTTCTTTTTCTAATTTTTCTTTTACTTCAAAAGCCTTTGCTACCATTTTACCAATTGCTACTATTGTTATATCTTCCCCTTGTGTTAAAATTTCTGATTTTCCTAATTCTATTTTTTCCTGCTTATCAAATTTTATTTTTTTGCTTTCTGTACCACGTGGATAACGTATAACGACTGGTGCTTTTAAGCTTATTGCAAATTCAAGCATTTCTTCTAATTCTTTAAAATCTTTTGGTGCCATTATAGTAATGTTTGGTATTAAATTAAAGAATGATAAGTCAAACATTCCTTGGTGTGTTTCTCCATCTTGCCCTACTAAACCTGCTCTATCTACACACATTACAACTGGCAAGTTTTGCATACATACATCATGTATTACTTGGTCAAATGCTCTTTGATAAAATGATGAATATATTGGTACAACTGGTATAAGACCTTCCTTTGCCATTCCTGCTGCCATGCATACAGCATGCTGTTCTGCTATACCTACATCAAAAAATCTTTTTGGATATTTTTTTCTAAATTCTTTAAGACCTGTTCCATCCGCCATAGCTGCTGTAACTGCTACTATTTTTTCATCTTTTTTTGCAAGTTCTACTAGTTTATCTCCAAATACTTGTGAATAATCTTTTTCTTTAGTTTTAATAAGTTTTCCTGTTTCTTTATTAAAACTTCCTATTGCGTGGAAAGAATCTGGATTTTCTTCTGCTGGTTTATAGCCTTTTCCCTTTTTAGTAATAATATGTACTACTACTGGCTCTTTTTCTTTTTTTGCTAAGTTTAAAATCCACTCTACCCTTTCTATATCATGTCCATCTACTGGTCCTAAATATTTGAATCCTAAATCTTCAAAAAACATATTTGGTATCATTAGTTGTTTTATACTATATTTTATTCTTCTTGCTATATGTATTACAAATGGACCAAACTTAGGTATTTTTTCTAATAATTTTCTAATGCAATTATTTGATTTTTTATAGAATTTTTTTGTTCTAATTCTTGTTAAAAATCTAGAAATTCCACCTACATTTTTAGATATACTCATTTCATTGTCATTTAAAATTACTATTAATCTTGTTTTACTACTTCCTGCATCATCCAGTGCTTCTAATGCCATTCCTCCTGTTAGTGCTCCATCTCCAATAACTGCTATAACATGATTGTCTTTATTCTTTAAATCTCTTGCTCTTGCCATTCCAAGTGCTGCTGAAATAGAAGTACTGCTATGACCTGTATTAAAATCATCATAAATGGATTCTTTTGTTTTTGGAAAACCTGCTATACCATTTAAACTTCTTAGAGTCTTCATTTTTTCTCTTCTACCTGTCAACATTTTATGCACATAAGTTTGATGTCCTACATCCCACACAATTTTGTCTTCTGGTAAATCAAATACACTATGAAGTGCAATAGTTAATTCTACTACACCTAAGTTTGAAGCTAAATGTCCACCTGTTTTTGAAACAGTTTCTACCATTTCTTCTCTTATTTCTTCAGCAAGTTGTATTTTTTCTTTTTCTGTTAATCTTTTTGTATCTTTTGGATTATCTATTCTATCCAAAATTTTTTGCATCATTTTTTATTCCCCCATTAATAAAACTGCCTTTTATAATTTTTTATTAAATTGCCATAGTTGTTAGTAGCAAACATGCAAATATTGGAACTGTTATATTATCTGTTCCTTTTACAGAAACTGCTTCCAATATTGTTACACTTACTGCTAATAATATTGATTTTAATAGCCATAATGGTGATTGTATACTACATAAGAAAATTGCTACTATAAAGAATGATATAAATAGCATTGTAGCTGAACCTGCAATTGTTTTCTTTGTTTTTCCTATTTTGTAAGGCATACTTTTTATGCTTCTTCCTATAATTGCTGCTAATCCATCTCCATAACCCATTATTAAAATAGAGCATAATCCTATTTCTGGTCTTTTTATAATTCCAAAAGTAAATATTGATATTAAAAATAATGAAAGTGCATAATATACTGTTCCTAAGCCATCTTTCTCTTTTGCATCTCGTTCCATTACTTTTATTAAATCTTTTTTATAAGATATATAATTTATAATAACAAAGCTAAGTGGTACAATACTCGCCCAAATAACATTATCAAAGAAATACATTGCTAAAAACCACCAGTTAGATAACATTATGTGTATAAATTTTCTACTTGCTTCTTTTCCCGCTTTTTCAAAAAACTTTGCTGCTACTATAATAATAGCTATAAATACATAAGATAATACTATTCCTATTATGTTTTTCATAATTATTTTCCCTCTTAAATTTTTGTTTCTACATAATATCACATTTATTCATTTTTTTCCACTAAATATTACAATTTTATTTCATTTTCATTATTTTGTTGAAAATAGGATTACCGTATATTATAATATAAACGATAGATAATATAATAAAGGAAGGGATTATTTTATGTTAAAGACAAAGAAAAAATTTATTTTTGCTATAACGGCTATACTTTTATTAATTTCTACTACTTGTTTGGCTGCAACTACTAGTTCAGAAAAGGCTAAATTTGAAATTGTAGAAAATAATATTTGTACTATTAATATTAATGATATAGCTAAATTTGAAAAGAAAATAACATCTTATGATTTAGAAAAGAAAGAATTAACTATTGAACTAAAAGTTACTAATACTGCAGAACCTATATTCAATAAACCAACTGAAATTACTTTTGTTATTGATAACTCTTTAAGTATGAAAGATGCTGTTGGAACTTCTACTAGATTTGATGTAATAACAGACTCTGCTAAAACATTAGCAACAAAACTTATGGAAAATGAAAATGTAAAAATTGGTATTACAACTTTCTCTACTGGTGATGAAGAAGGAACTCTTACAGATGCAAAATTAAGATTAAAACCAAGTGCTGACAAATCTACTGTTTTATCTACTATAAATTCTATAAAAGTTGCTGAATTCGGACCTAGAACAAATATTGAAGCTGGATTAACTATAGCTAATCAAAACTTTACAAAAGATTGTGAATGTAAATATATTGTTTTATTAACAGATGGTGTTCCAAATACTGCTGTTGGTGGACCTACTCTAACATATTCTGGAGAAACAGCTACTAAAACAATTGCTAAATTAAAAGAACTAGATAAAGCTGGTGTTAAAATTTTCTCTGTTATGACTGGTGTTCCAGATGTTGAAGAACCATCTACAGGAATTACTTATAAAGCTCTAGCAGAAGAGATATTTGGTACAACTGCAGAACCTACTGTTGGAAAATTCTATTACATTCCTGATAGTAAAATTGAAGAAACAATTTGTACTACAATTTTAAATAACTTTGAAGATACATCTGCAAATACTTTAACAAATTTAAAAATTTATGATTATTTTCCACAAGAAATTGTAGATAACTTTGATTTTTCATATGTTACTCAGCCTACTAAAGGAAAAATTTCACCAACTATAGATTTACAAAATAATTTAATTACTTGGACTATTGATAAATTAGAACCAAAAGAGACAGCTACTGTTTCTTATAAATTAAAAGTTAAAGATAACATAGATTCTAAAATTCTTAATGTTATACTAAATACTAATGAAAAAGTTGAAATTACTGCAAATGAAATAAAAACAGATGATGGAACAAATACTTTAGTATCAAAAGTTACACCTAAAGTTAGACTAACACAAGATACAACTACAGCAAATACAACAATACCTCAAACAGGTGAGACTAATACTTTATATATATTTATTGGAATTACACTAGTTGCCGTTATTGCTTTAGGAATTAGATTCTATATTATAAATAGAGATGTAAAATAGTTAAAATAAAAACATATCAATTTTTAATTGATATGTTTTTATTTTATTCTATCAAGAAATTATACAAAAGTGATCTGTCCCAAAATGTCCTTTAATTTTCTAATTCTTCTTCTATATTTAATAACCTATTATATTTTGCCATTCTGTCTGTTCTGCAAGGTGCTCCTGTTTTTATTTGTCCTACATTTGTTGCAACTGCAATATCTGCAATTGTTGTATCTTCTGTTTCACCAGATCTATGTGATACCACCGCTGTGTATCCATTCTTTTTTGCTAATTCTATGGCATCTAACGTTTCAGTTATGGTACCTATTTGATTTGGTTTAATTAATATACTATTTGCAACTTTATTATTTATTCCTTTTTGAAGTCTTTTTACATTTGTAACAAATAGGTCATCTCCGACTAGTTGTATTTTATTTCCTAATTTTTCAGTAAGTTTTCTCCAACTCTCCCAATCTTCTTCAGCCAATCCATCCTCTATTGATATTATTGGATATTTATTTACTAAGCCTTCTAAATATTCTATCATTTCTTCTTTACTTTTTAATATGTCTGTTTTCCAAAAATAATATCCATCTTTTCCTTTTTTCTTTGCTTCCTCAAACATTTCTGTACTTGCTATATCTAAACTTAAAGCAACATCTACTCCTGGAACATATCCAGCTTTTGTAATAGCTTCTATTATAACATCTATTGCTTCTTCTTCATTTTTTAAGTTTGGCGCAAATCCCCCCTCATCTCCTACTGCTACACTATAACCTTTTTGTTTCAATACTTTCTTTAATGTATGATATACTTCTACTCCCATTTCTAATTTTCTACGAAATGTCTCTCCTCCAATTGGCATAATCATGAATTCTTGAATACTTATATTATTGTCTGAATGTTTACCTCCATTTAATATATTCATCATTGGAGTTGGTAATTTTTTAGCATTTACTCCACCTAAATATTTATATAAACACATTCCTAGAGAATTTGCTGCAGCTTTTGCACATGCAATAGATACACCAAGTGTTGCATTTGCTCCTAAATTTCCTTTGTTATCTGTTCCGTCTAAATTTATTAAAGTTTCATCTATTTTTGTTTGGTCATATACATTTGTATCTAATAATGCTTTTGCTATCTTTTTATTTATATTATTAACTGCTTTTGTTACTCCCTTTCCCATAAGTCTATCTTCCTCATTGTCTCGTAATTCTACTGCTTCGAAACTTCCTGTAGAAGCTCCTGATGGCACCATTGCTACACCTGTGAATCCACCATCTGTTACAACTTCTACTTGAACTGTTGGATTTCCTCTTGAATCAAATACCTCTAATGCTTTTATACTTTTTATTGCTAAATAATCTTTCATTTTCTCTTACCTCCTTAGAAATATTATTCACATTTGGTATTATTATATTCAAAAGAAATGTAAAATTTTAGAAATTCAATTTTTACTTTTTGTTATTAGACAATTTATCTTGAACTTTTTTGTTTGATATGTTATTATAAATTAAGTCGCTGGTAAGTAAACTTATTCGTGACTATTAATTTTATATTTATTGGGGTATCGCCAAGCGGTAAGGCATCGGACTCTGACTCCGACATTCCTGTGTTCGAATCACAGTACCCCAGCCAATAACAAATCTGTTCTAGCTTGTAAAACACATTTGTTTAATAATATAAATTAGCCAAATTTGTTGAAAAATTATGTAAATCGTGATATGATTATAATTGTAATTATTCGTAGCTATGCGAACTATAAAAAGAATAGCAAGTTGTTAAATTCTCATAAAACAATTGTTAGGAGGAATTAATATGAAATTTCAAGAAGTTAACGTTGCAACAGCTCGGATTAAAGGCTTAGAAAAGCCTCCGTACTACTTTGACCATCATTGTTATTATGTTTGGGACATTATGTTCGAAGACACTTCTACTTTTTCTTTTAGCAATCTTCCTTTTATTAAGGTTGGAGACACCAAAGAGGAAGGCGAAATTTTCTGCAATCAGCTTAAAGAGAATTTCAAAGAAGCTCATATTTGTGATGGCGATAAAGTTGCTGTTATTTTCGGAGATGACGGTTGTGTTTTGGCAATCGGCTGCATGGGAGAAGATGCGTGGATTGATACAACTGACAAATTTGTTAAGAAAACTTTCGCAGAACTCAATATTGTTATTAAATCTTTGAAAGTGTATTAATTTGCATTAATACAAAACCCTGCTAATAAAAAAGTGGCAGGGTTTTGTATTTTTAATTTAAATATTACAAAGCATCCTTTATGAAATTGCCATTGATAATACTTTTAAGTCCCAATAGTCATTATATACTAAAGTTAATTCATATTTAGGAAATACTGCTGCTAGACCTCCTCTGTATTTTTCAAGGCTTAATACTGCTTTATCAAATTCTATTTTTTCTATATCTGTTGCTGTAATTAGTATTCCTTGCAAATACAGATTTTTTTGGTCAAAATAGCCTTTTTCTTTTAGTTCTTCCATTGTTGCCTCTATCACATTTTCATTGTATTTTTTACAATACTCTAATAATGCTTTCTTTTCATTTGGAGATAAACTTCTTAATTGTGAACCTCCATTATGTTTATCTTTATGATATGCTAAAAATTTTGTAAAATCTATTGCTATAAATTTTGCGTCTTCATTTATTGCTGAATCTTGATTTATTAAATCATCTAAAATTTTCTTATACATTTCTATTGTATAGTTTTTTACTTCTTCTATTTTGGTACAATTTACTTGTGTATGATATGTTTCTAGTATTTCTCCTGTGTATGTTACTTTTACAATTGTTCCTGCTTCATAATTATTTCCATCATATTCTTTTAAATATGTTACTATTTTATCTGAACTTTTTCTAATTTCTTCCCCCTCTAAAGGTTCTATTGTAATCTGAATATCGCCTGGTACTTCTACTCCCCAACATATTATTTCATAAATTCCAATACTATTTATAACCTTTCCTAAAAAAGTATGTTCATTTGTATCTTTCTTTGCTAAATCTTCTTTTATAGTAGGATTATATTTAAAACCCCATGTACTAAAAAATACTGGTTCATTAATTTTCATTCTATTCAAGTCTATAATATATAAAATTCCTATTGTTAATACTACAAGTAGAATTGCAATGCCTATTATAATTCCTATTTTCTTTTTATTCATTAGTAATCACCTTTACCTTTCTTACCTTTTAGACGTTTTTTCCTTTCTGCTTTGTTGGTTTTTTATACTAATAATTGTTAAAAATATTGTAAAGAATAAAAATACGCTTGTTAGTCCATATAAAATTATATCTCTTGGCACTATTCTATTTTCTACTAATTCAGTTTCTATTATAGTTTGCTCTCCTTGTTTTATTTCTTCTTGTCCATTGTTTTCTGCTATTATATTTGCTGATGTTTCTTCTTGTTTTGAATTATTTTCTATACTATCTTGTTCAGTATCATAATTCTTTTGATTTTCTTCTTTCATATTATTATTTTGCGTGACATTTTCTTTTTCCCCTTGTTCTGATTTTTCAGTATTATTTATAGTTGCTTTTTTAATTTGTTTTTTATTTAATATACATGTAATTGTTCCTATAATAAACATTGATAAATTACCAATTAACAATTTTAGCGAATGTAAAGATTTATAATACTTCCATTGTACTGTCCCCATAGGCATTTTTAATAATTTTGAAATTTCTTTAAATGAATATCCCGCTTCTATTTTTAGAAATATAATTTGTTTTTCTACTTGCTCTAAGCTTTCTAATAAATTCTGGTATGAACTATTTTGAATTACAGTTTCTATCTCATTTTTTTCATTTTCGTTTTCTATTCTATTTTCTATTGAGCTAGTTTCTTTATTCTTTCTAATAAATGAGATACATTCATTTTTTGTAACTGTATATAGCCAACTTGCTTCATAATTTTTTGGCAATTTTTCTTGTTCTAAATTACCAATTTTAACAAACACATTTTGTGCTATATCCTCTGCATTTTCATAATTTTTCAAAACGGAAAATGCAATATTATATACCAAATTATAATATTTTTTATACAATTCTTCATATGCTTTTAAATCCGTTTGTCTCATTTTTTCAAATAATTCATGTATTTCTTTTTCATCTATTTTCTTCATTTATTAACTCCACTTAATTTACGTTTTATTATATGGTAATTAGTTTGCCATTTTTCTTTAAATACTTATCTATTTGTTTGTAATTTGGAATATATTTTTCTACTAATTCATAAAAATTTTTGCTATGATTTGGATGAACAATATGGCATAATTCATGTACAATTACTGCATCTATAGCTTTTTTTTGAAGCATTACTAATCTACTACTAAAATGAAGTGCCTTTTTAGATGGCACACAACTTCCATATCTTGTTTTGGCATCTTTTACATTAACACTTGCATAGTTGATTTTTGTTATATTACTCCAGTATGGAAGTCTCTCTCGTAAAATTGCTTCTGTATTATTTTTAAATAATTTTCTTATTACATTTAAAATATACTTTTCCTCTTCTTCGGTTTCTTTTATTGCAAGAGGAAGTTGTATTTCAAATATTTTGGATTCTTCATTTATATTTATTCTTACGCTATTTTTTTCATCATAATTCTTATTTATGCTATATTCTTCACCTTTATATAAAATAGTATCACCGGTTTTCCACCTTACATTATTTAGACGCTTTTTCTCCTCAATTTTTTTGTATTCTTCATAAATTTTTTCTTCATTATTTTTAATTAATTTATCTACTTCTCTTTTAGTTACATAAGGCGATTTTGTTACTTTTAATATTCCTTCTTTAAAATATAATTTTATGCTTTTAGCTTTCTTATAATTTTGTATATTAAGTGGAATTTCTGCATCTTTTATTTTTAGTATATAGTTCATTTTCTTCTCTTCCTTATTTAAAATATAAATGTAGATTTTTGCATACATTATTTCAAAAATAAAGCTTTATATGCTAAAAATCTACATCAATATTAATGCTTTCTATTTATTCAAATTAATTAATATTTCATCAACTATTTTGTCTTCTAAAATAAAATCAGTATTTACAAAACCAATTTCTGGTCTAAGTCCATCTTTGTTATGAAAATCAGAACCTATCGTCACAAATAAATTATTTTCTTTTGCAAATTTATTCCATTTTTCTACTTCATTAATTTTATTATCATATCTGTCTACATATAGATAGTTTGCTTCTAATCCATCTAGTTTCATATCTTTTATTATTTCTAAAATATCTTCATCTGTTAAATTATCTTCATGAACATATGCTACTGGATGTGCTAATACAACTTTCCCATTAGCTTCTCTTATAATTTGTGCAGCTTCTTTTGGTGTTACTGATTCCTTTTTTACATATGCAGGACAATTTTCATTCATAATTGTTTCTATAAATTCGCCTTTGCTTGGAATATGATTAAATGTTTTTAATAATAATTCTTTATTTTTTTCATTATTTATAACATCTAGTGCAATATGTGCCTTTGTTACAGCATCTATTTTGTCTAATTCTTCTACATTTAAAATATAACCTAATTCATTTAATTTTTTACTAACGTTATATAAATAATCATGTCTTGCATTTCTTATTTTATATAATCTTTCTTGAAATTTTTTATCATTTAAATCAAAATTATAACCTAATACATGAATCCCTGCTTTTTTACTTTTAGTTGATATTTCTACTGCATTAATTAATTTTACATTTTTACTTGTTGCATAATTAAATAGTTCTTCATTATATGCTTCTATTGTATCATGGTCTGCAATAGCGATTGCATAAACTCCATTTTTATTTGCCTCATCTATTACTTCTTTTGGTGTTAAAAATCCATCTGATATTGTTGTATGAATATGTAAATCTATCTTTTTTGACATATATCTTCCCCTTTTCTCGTTTTTATTATATTTCTAATTGGTATTCTTCTCCTAAAATTTCTTTTATTTTTTGTATACCATCTCTTCCAGTTTTTGCCCAACTTTCAACTTTTTTTAAGAAATTTTCTTCTAATTCCAATGACTGAAACCTTCTAAAGTTTGCTTTAGTTGCCGATTTTAGTAAAAAGTCTAATAATTCTTCTTTTGTGTTTTCTCTAATTACTTGTCTTTTACTGTCATCTAAAGTTGTTTGTAATTCTTTTTCAAAGTTGAATGGTGTAAGTGCTGAAAGATAATCATAAATAAAATTATATGCCTCATCGTCATATTGCCAAATTTTTCTATAAGATTTTGGATGTATTGGCAAATATGGAATTTTTTCCTCTTGCTTTGCTATTCTTAATACTCCTGGAACTTCCTTTATCAATTCTTCCATTTTAGAATATTCCATTATGTGTACATCCATTGGCAAAAACTTTTTAGGTATTATACCCTTATCTAAATCTTTTGATATTTCTTCTACATTTTCTATTGCAGAAAAAGGATCTATATCAGATGGTTGCATATTAAAACTTTCTAATAATTTTTGTAGTTGCTCTTCTACTTCATCTATTTTTCCATCTTCACAGACTACCCATATATCAATATCTGGTAATCTATTTATAATCTTTCTAGGTTTTAATTCATCCAACATATTAGGGCATGGTTTACAAATTCTTTTTAAATCTGGCATATCTGCGTATTTTTCTTCTAAACATCTTTTACATTCCCATATAGACTTTTGAACAGCTTCCCCATTTCTGACTAATTGTCTGTTATACCTAATTTGTTCTTCTATAATAGGTAATTTTCCCTCTAAATTTTCGTCTAATGCATAAAATGGATATCCCGTTCCAAAAGTACCTCTATTAGCACTTATTTTTGATGCAATAATATTAAAAGCTTCTATATTCCATAATAAATATTTTCTTTTTAAGTCTGTATTTGTTTTTTCAAAATTTGTTGAAGATTTCTCTACTTTTTGTGTTATTTCTTTTATTGTAATTTCATTATTCATAGCTATTTTCCCCTTTTTATAGTAAACTCATTATACAATAAAACTTGATAACTTGTCAAAAAAATTACAATTTAAATAGAATTTAAACTACAAAAAAACAAACTTAAGTTTTTCTATTAAATGTAAATTTTAATGAAATCTTAAGCTCGCCATATTTATCTAGTATAGAAAAAAAGGAGTGTTTAACTCCTTTTATGCTGTTTCTATTTTTTTATTTGTGTTTTTTCTTTGTGGTTTTTCTCCACTTTTTGCAACCTCTTTTTTGTCATTTATAATAAGTGTTGGTGCTTTCTTTTCTAATACTGTTTCTTTTGTTATTATGCATTTTTCTATTTTAGGATTTGATGGAATATCAAACATAATATCTCTCATTATTTCTTCTATTATAGAACGAAGTCCTCTTGCACCCGTTTTTCTTTCTATTGCTTTATCTACAATAACTTCTAATGCTTCTTTTTCAAATTCTAGTTCTACATTGTCTAATTCTAATAATTTTTTGTATTGTTTTACTAAAGCATTTTTTGGTTTTGTAACTATATCTATAAGTGCTTCTCTGTCTAATTCTCTTAAAGTTGCAACTATTGGAAGTCTTCCTACAAATTCTGGTATTAGACCAAATTTTAATAAATCTTGTGGTAATAGTTGTTCATAAATTTTATATTTATCTATTTCTTTTTGACTCTGAACATTTGCTCCAAATCCTATTGCTTTTTTACCTGTACGCTCATTTATAATTTTATCTAACCCTTCAAATGCTCCTCCACAAATGAATAGTATATTTTCTGTATTTATTTGTAAAAGCTCTTGATGTGGATGCTTTCTTCCGCCTTGTGGTGGAACAGATGCTATTGTTCCTTCTACTATTTTTAGTAATGCTTGTTGTACACCTTCACCACTTACATCTCTAGTTATAGATGGATTTTCTGATTTTCTTGTTATTTTATCTATTTCATCTATATATACTATTCCTTTTTCTGCTTTTTCTATGTCATAGTCTGCATTTTGAATTAGCTTTAATAAAATGTTTTCTACATCTTCACCAACATAACCTGCTTCTGTTAATGTTGTAGCATCTGCTATTGCAAATGGTACTTTCAATATTTTTGCAAGTGTTTGTGCAAGAAGTGTTTTTCCACATCCTGTTGGTCCTAATAACAAAACATTACTTTTTTGAATTTCTACGTCATCATCACTTTTTTGTGGATTATATATACGTTTATAATGGTTGTACACTGCAACAGCTAATGTTTTTTTAGCATCTTCTTGACCTATTACATAGCTATCTAAAACTTTTTTTATTTCTGCTGGTGCTGGTAATTTATCTTTTTCATTGTTTAATGTATAGTTAAATTCATTATCATCAAAAGATTCATCCTCTAAAATATTTGAACAAACTTTTATACATTCATCGCAAATAAACACACCAGGTCCTGCAATTATTCTTTCTACTGCATCTTGTGATTTTCCACAAAATGAACATTTTATGTTTTTTTCGCCTTTTGCCATTTTTTTCTCCCTTTTCTTCAACTTTAAAGTTTTTTATTTAAAACTTTCTTTTTCCTTATCTCATTTTTATTTTTAATGTTACACATCAATTCTCTATTTTAACTTCTTTTCTCCATAATTCCATCTATTAAACCATATTTTAATGCTTCTTCTGCAGTCATATAGTTATCTCTTTCTGTATCTTTTTCAATTGTTTCTAAAGATTGACCTGTTCTTGCACTTAAGAATTTATTTAATTTTTCTCTTGTTTTTATCATATGGTCTGCATGAATTTTTATTTCAGTTGTTTGTCCTGAAATTCCGTTTCCACCTATTAGTGGTTGGTGAATTAATATTTCTGCATTTGGTGTAGCAAATCTTCTACCTTTTTCTCCTGCGGCTAATAATACTGCTCCCATGCTTGCAGCCATACCAATACATATTGTAGATACTGGACATTTAATATAATTCATTGTATCTACTATTCCCATTCCGTCTGAAATTGAACCTCCTGGGCTATTTATATATAAAGATATTTCTTTATCTGGATCTTCTGATTCTAGGAATAGTAATTGTGCAATTACTAAACTTGCTGATGTTGGATTAACATCTTCTCCTAAAAATATAATTCTGTCTTTTAATAATCTTGAATAAATATCGTATGATCTTTCCCCTTTTGCTGTTTGTTCAATAACATATGGTACTAAACTATTTCTTTCGTTCATTTAAAAATTCCTCCTTTTATATAAGTCAGTGGACACACATTTTAACCTTCTTTCATTTTTTCCCTTGATAAAGTATTTTCCTTATGAATTAATGATTAACTGGTTAATATTATTCCTCTGAATTGTTTAAATAAGTAAGAAAAGCTAGTGGCAACTTTACTTATTTTAAAAATAATTTTACCCCTAACTTTCCTCCATTTATTTTTCTATTTTATTTTTGCATTATCTACTATGAAACTAATTGCTTTTTCTGTTTTTACAGATTCTGCAATGTATGCTTTTAAGCTTTCATTTGCTTCTAAGTCTTTTGCATCTTTTCCATACATAGTAGCCATTTCTTCTAATTTTGCTTTTACTTCTTCGTCTGTTGCTTCTATTTTTTCTGCTTCAACTATTGCTCCTAATACAAGTTTTGTTTTTACTTGTCTTTCAGCTTGTTCTTTCATTTCTTTTCTCATATCTTCTTCTGTTTTACCCATCATTTGAAGATATTGTGCAAAATTTAATCCTTGATACATTAATCTTTGTTCAATGTCTTTTATCATATTGTCTGTTTCTGTTTCAATCATTCCTGATGGAATATCGATTTCAGTATTGTCGCATACTGTTTTTATAGCTTCTTCTTCTGTCTCATATTTTGCTTTATTTTTATTTTCTTCTTCTAATTTTTCTTTTATAGAATCTTTTAATTCTTTGATTGTATCGAATTCGCTAACATCTTTTGCAAATTCATCATCAACTGCTGGTAATTCTTTTTTCTTTATTTCATGTAGTTTTACTTTAAATACTGCAGCTTTTCCAGCTAAATCTTTAGAGAAGTATTCTTCTGGGAATGTTACATTTATGTCTTTTTCTTCTCCTATTTTCATACCAATAATTTGGTCTTCAAATCCTGGAATAAATGTGTTACTTCCAATTACTAATTCGTGGTTTTCTGCTTTTCCACCTTCAAATGCAACACCATCTACAAAACCTTCGAAATCGATAACTGTTGTGTCATTTTTTTCAACTGGTCTATCTTCAACATTTACAAGTCTTGCATTTCTTTCTTGCATATGTCCAATTTCATGGTCTATGTCTTTTTCTTCTACATTATACTCTACTTTTTTAAGTTCTATACCTTTATATTTTCCTAATGTTACTTCTGGCTTAGTTTGTACTACTGCTGTAAAAATTAAGTCTTTTCCTTTTTCCATTTGGATAATGTCTATTTCAGGTCTGCTTACTGCTTCTATTTTAGCATCTGTTAATTCTTTTTCATAAACTTCTCCTGCTACTTCATTAAAAGCATCCTCATAGAATATTTGTGCTCCATATTGTTTTTCAACTATTTTATATGGTGCCTTTCCTTTTCTAAATCCTGGAATATTAAAATATTTTGCACTTTTTACATATACTTTTTGTATTGCTTCTTCAAATTTAGAAGCTTCAATTGTAAAGCTTAATTTTACTTCATTTTTTTTGTCTGTTTTTTCAACTTTCATACTCATTTTTCTTCATCCTTTCACGCTACACATAATATTTAGCTTGTTTATTATATCACATTTTTAAGATATTGCAAGTCCTAGGGCATAATTTTATTTGTATAATTTATTTTTTTATCTTATTTTTTATTTATAAACTTCCTTATTATATAAAAGAAATCCCCCAAGGCAGTACCTTGAGGGATTCGATTAGAGATAGAAACTATTGAATTGGTTTTGTTTGCATTTATTTTTCAGTACCATCATCAGTCTTAGGCTGCTCATCAGAATCATCATTAGGAGCTTTTCTAGGAGCTTTTTTAGGAGCCCTTTTTGGAGCTTCTTTTTGAGATTCTTTAGGTTCTTCTTTCTTGCTCATAAGCATGTCGAGCATCAGGTAACCCATAGTAGGATTGTTGTTTCCTGTCTTACTGCCATCCATCATGGAAGTCATTAACATCATCTTCATCATGTCGTCATCACCGCCAAGTTTGTCCTTGAAAAGCATCGGCAGAAGTAACGGATTCATAGTGGCACTCTGGTCACCATCTTCTGTCGGAGTAGACATCATGGAGGTCATTAACATTATCTTCATCATGTCGTCATCACCGCCAAGTTTGTCCTTGAAAAGCATCAGCGGAACTAACTGGTTCATCTGACCACTATCTTTACCGTTCTGTCCGCACATTGTAGACATGAGAGCCAGCTTTTCAACATCGAAGTCTTCGCCCACGTTGATGAAATCGCTGAAAGCGCTAACCTTGGAATAGCAGCTGAAGCCCAGAACATTCTTAATGGGAATAATGGTCTTCATCTCACCAGTCTTGGCACACAGGGTCTGTGTACTTTCCTTCTCAACTTTCATTACATAGTAGTATTCGCTAGCATCTTTAATGAGGTCTCCCTCATTAAGTTTGGTAGTAGGCAGAATGAAGATAGGAAGATTGCCAAGCTGTATGTCACCGACATCAGTAATTTCCTTCTTCTTCTTGTCATATATCCGCCAGTTGTCCTCATTCTTAACAGCAATACCCATCAATGTGCTTGCGATGTTTTCATCCTTGTTGGGACCAAATTCCAGATTCAGGTTAAAAATGTTATTTTTCATAGTAGCATCCTCCTTAATTTTTTTGTGTGCAATTTTACCCATTTTTGCGAATCTCATGTAATCACTCTGTTCAAATTCAAACCCCAATGGAATTTTCATGTGAATAGAATCACCATTTTCACTGAGCTTAATGAGATTACATTCAGAGCACCAATCACAACCGCTGCAATCATATTCATCTCTTCCTACTTTATTTTCAGCTTTGAACGGAACATCAAACGTAACAATAGGCTGGTCATCATTCTCAATGATGGATTCAATTTGAATCTTTCCATTGAGATTTAAGTTAGCATGCCCACACATCTTTCCAGTAGTATAATACAAGTATTCATCATCAACAAAAATCGTGTACCGGTCATTAGCACAGTCTTTCGGAGATTCTGTAAATTCTGCTGGAGAATTGGAATCATAATATTCCAATGGATGTGAATGTTTCCATTTATGCCATCCGCCGCAAATAGGACATAAAAATCGCTTCGGAATCAAAGTTAAAAGTTCTTTTTCCACGAATATATTTTCTCCTTTCTGCGTTATTTAGTTAATAGTTTTCTATCTCCTTTCTAAAGAGTGCATTTGTGCATATACACTTTAGGCTACCAAAGTCAATTTGCCTTTGATATATATAACACTAAATACCAGTTTTTATTATACTAAATTTCTACTAAAAAGTCAAATTATGTAAAACATTTTATATAAAACTAAAAAAGTATATAAAAAAAGAGTAGGTAAAATTCATTGTATTTTTACCTACTCTTTTTTTAGTACAATTATTTTTTCTTTTTCTTGGATGTACGGTAAGTTACCCCTTTTCCAAGGTTGACAGTGGTTGTTCCTTTTGAATTGATTGTAATTTTACCTACTTTCTGACTTATAGAAACACCACTTTTACTGATATTTAAGAAAGTGCCGTCTCCAACCTTAATCCGTTTTTGATAGCTAATACCCATACAAATGTCTCCTTTCAAAAATAAGTATACTTGCTCTCTCCTAACACAAGAGGGCTCTATAATTTATAATATAATTATATTATAGTATTTTTTACATAAAATTTCAAGCTTCTTCTCCATCTTATATTTTATTATTCTATGCTTTTGCATCTTGAATTTCATTTAACCATGGTTTTAAATCTTCTATATTTATTTTCATTTAAGAAATCTATTTTCTCTATTTAAAATTTCTTTCTTAAAGAATAGTCTATTGTTCCTGGTGGGCAATCTTCAAATTCAGCGTACACAAGAAATCCCATCTTTTCATAAAATCCTTTAGCTTGAAAACTCCAAGTTTCTACCCTTATTCCTAATGCCTTATTTTCTTTTGCTATCTTTTCAATTTCATTTATAATTTTAGTTCCTATTCCTTTTTTTCTATATTCCTCTTCTATCCATAATTCTTCTAAAAAATACCACTCATATCTAATAAATCCTATAGCGCCTCCTATTAATCTTTCTTTGTCGTAAATTGCTATATTATATTTTTTTGTATTATTGTGTCTTTCTGTAGAGTTCTTTTGAATATATTCACAATTCTTTTTATTGAATTGATGCAATTGTTTACCAATCTCTTCTTCAAAATTTTTATCGTTATTTATTTTTAACTCCATTTCATATCTCCTTGAATTTTACAATTTTCTTTCCCTACTATTTCTTCTATTTCATTTAGAGTATTTCCATTTAAGAAAATTCCTCCTGCTGGTAATTTGCTTTCTCCATTTAATATAAATAATGCTGTATTGTTTCTATCTCCTGCAAAGAATTTAAGTGCTCCTCTTAATTTATCTTTCACTTCTTCACTTAAATTGGTAATATCTATTTCTAGATTATTTATCTTTTTTATTCCTTCAGTTCTTGCACTAACAGATGAATCATTAGTAGATTCTAACTTTGCGTCAACATTTTGTATTTTGCTGGCTACTATGCTTACGCTTTCTTCATCTTCTCTAATGCTTAATCGTCCTTCTACTAGCACTATATTATCTTCTATTAAGCTATTTGCTGATTGTGTATATACATTTTCAAATACTACTGTTTCCATACTTCCATATAAATCTTCTAGTGTAACAAAAGCCATTATTTTGTTATTTTTTGTGTATTTTTTCTTTATTGAATTTATTATTCCTATGAATTTTACTGTTTGTCCATCTTTGTACGGAAATTTTCCTGTTTGTGCTAGTTCTTCTAATCCTTCTCTTATTTTTAATGTGCTTATATTTGTATTTTTTTCAATAATTTCTTTTAATTCTGCTAAAGGATGACCAGATATATATATTCCTAGCATTTCTTTTTCCATTGATAAAAGCTCTTTATCTGTGTATTCTTTAAGTGTTGTGTATGAATATTTTAATTTTTCAAGTTGTTTTTCGTCTTCTTCAGATGAACTTTCGCTTCCACCTAATCCACCTAAATCAAACATTGATACTTGACCTTTTATGTTTTTTCTTGAACTATCTGAAATTGCATCTATTATGTCTTCAAATGATGCCATTAATGTACTTCTTGTTTGTTCAAATTCATCAAATGCTCCAGATTTTATTAAACTTTCTATACATTTTTTATTTACCGCTTCTGCCTGAATTCTTTCACAGAAATCTGTAAATGATTTGTATTCGCCATTTTTTTGTCTTTCTTCTACAACTGCATTTACTGCTGCGACTCCTACGTTTTTTATACTTCCTAATCCAAAACGTATTTTTCCATTATCAACTGTAAATTTTGTTTCACTTTTATTTATGTCTGGCTTTAATATATCTATTTTTAGTCTTTTACATTCTTCTATATAATATGGGACTTTATCTAAGTTTCCTAAAAAGCTATTTAAAGTTGCTGCCATAAATTCTTCTGGATAATATGCTTTTAAATATGCTGTTTGATATGATACGACTGCATATGCTGCGGCATGTGATTTATTAAAAGCATATTTGGCGAATTCAGCCATTTCGTCAAATATTTTATTTGCGCTTTTTTCGTCTATTCCGTTTCTTACACATCCAGGAACTACAACATTACCATTTTCATCTACTTGTCCATTTATAAATATTTCTCTTTCTTTTGCCATTACATCTAGCTTTTTCTTACCCATAGCACGACGAACTAAATCTGCTCTACCTAATGAGTATCCTGCTAAATCTCTTACTATTTGCATAACTTGCTCTTGGTATACCATACAACCATAAGTAACTTCTAGTATTGGCTTTAATGCAGGATGTGTGTATACTGCATGTTCGGGGTCTTTTTTGTTTGCTATGTATCTTGGAATTTGATCCATTGGTCCAGGTCTGTAAAGTGATACCCCAGCTATTATATCTTCTAAGCTATCTGGCTTTAACTCTCTCATAAAGTTTGTCATTCCTTGTGATTCAAACTGGAATATTCCAACAGAATTTCCCTCTTGCCATAATTTATAGACTTTAGGATCATTCATATTTTTGTCAAATTCTACAGGTATGCCTTTGTCTTTTTTTACTAAATCTATGGTATCTTTTATAACTGTTAATGTTCTTAAACCTAAAAAGTCCATTTTTAAAAGTCCAAGTTCTTCTAATGTAGTCATTATATATTGTGTAGAAATATTGCCATCTCTTACATATAAAGGAACATAAGTATCTACTGGATCTTTTGTTATAACTATTCCACATGCGTGTGTTGAAGCTTGACGTGGCATTCCTTCTAATGCCATTGCTATATCTAATAGTTTCTTAATTTCTACATCTGTTTCATAAAGTGTATTTAGCTCCCTATTTTGTTCTAATGCTTTTTTAATTGTAATATGTATTTCATTTGGTATCATTTTAGCAAGTTTATCTGCTTCTGCATATGGTACATCTAGAACTCTTGCGACATCACGAATTACCATTCTTGCTGACATTGTACCAAATGTTATAATTTGTGATACATGGTCATAACCATATTTTTTACAAACATATTCTATTACTTTATCTCTTTTTTCATAACAAAAGTCAACGTCAAAATCGGGCATACTAATTCTTTCAGGATTTAAAAATCTTTCAAAAAGTAGATTATATTTTATAGGATCTATATCTGTTATTCCTATTGCATATGCAACAATAGAACCTGCACCAGAACCACGTCCTGGTCCTACTGGAATATCATGTGTTTTAGCATAATTTATATAATCCCATACTATTAAGAAATAGTCTACATATCCCATTTTCTTAATAACACCTAATTCATATTCAACTCTTTTTCTAATCTCTTCTGGCAACTCTTCATAACTACCATTACCATTAGGGACGTTTCTTAAAGGTGAATCTGTCCCTTTTGGTAACTCTATTTTTTTATTTTTTTCTTTATCCGCTCCATTAGGAAACGTCCCTAAAGGTGAATCTGTCCCTTTTGTCCCATATCTTTTTATTAAACCTTTTTTTGTTAAGTCTTCTATGTAGTCGTAATGTGTTGCATATCCTTCTGGTACATCGTAATTTGGCAAAATTGTATGTCCAAATTCAAATTCAACATTACATTTTTCTGCTATTTTTACTGTATTTTCTATTGCTTCTGGTACATTTGAAAAATAATCGCTCATTTCTTCTGGTGATTTTATATAAAGTTCGTCTGTGTCAAATCTCATTCTGTCCTCGTCTGACATTTTCTTTCCTGTTTGAATACATAAAAGTACTTCATGATTGTATGCGTCTTCTCTTCTTGAATAGTGTGCATCATTTGTGGCAACTAATGGTATGTTTAATTCTTTTGAAAGTTCTATTAGTTTTTGATTAACTAATACTTGCTCTTTTACACCATTATTTTGTATTTCTAAATAATAATCTTCTCCAAATAAATTTTTAAACCATAATGCTGCTTTTTTTGCTTCTTCCATATCATTTGCAAGTATTGCTTGACTTATTTCTCCTGCCAAACAAGCACTAGAGCATACTAATCCTTCATGATATTTTTCTAATATTTCTTTATCTATTCTTGGTTTATAATAAAAACCTTCTGTATAACTTAACGATACTAATTTTGATAAGTTCCTATAACCTGTCATGTCCTTTGCAAGTAATATTAAATGATTATATTTACTATCTAATTTAGGATCTTTGTCATGTCTTGTTCGTGGTGCTACATATACTTCACAACCTATTATTGGCTTTACTCCGTTTGCTTTACATGCTTTATAAAAATCTATAACTCCAAACATTGCTCCATGATCAGTAATAGCAATTGCATCCATTCCAAGTTCTTTTGCAATTACTGGTATATCTTTTATTCTGTTTGCTCCATCTAATAAACTAAATTCACTATGTATATGTAAGTGTACAAAATTTCCCACGTTAATTTCTCCCTATATAAATTTCACCCAAATTATATTACATTTTTGTAAAAAAAACAAGACTACTACAGTCTTTGACTTAATATTCCACTTTAACCCTTGTCCAAAATTGAGAAAAAGTAACAATTAGGGACTGTCCCCAATTGCTACTTTGCCATTTGTAATAATTCATTTAAGTTTTTATCTTCTTTTACTAACTTTCCTGAGTAATAATATTCAATTTTTAGTATATTATTTGCTAGCATATTGTTCTCTTTTAATACATTTTTTAATCTATTTGCCACTCCTAAGCTTCCATCTATAATCTTGGTTTCTTTAGGAAATATTTTTGCTAATGTTTCTTTAAAGAATGGAAAATGTGTACATCCTAATACTAGTTCAGAATAGTTTTCCAAATTATATATTTTTAATTCTTCCTTTATATATTTTTCTACTTTTTCTGATTTAAATTCTCTTTTTTCTGCAAATTCCACCAATTTAGGCATAGGAATTAAATCTACATATTCTCTAGCCTCAAATTTTTCTATTAAATTATGTAATTTTTCTTCTTTTATAGTTGTTGGTGTTGCCATTACTAGTACTTTTTTCTTGCCTTTATTTTCTATTGCTGGTTTTACTGCTGGTTCTATTCCTATTATTGGAATACTATATGTATTCCTTAATTCATTTATTGCTATGCTTGTCGCTGTGTTACAAGCTATTACAATTGCTTTTACATCTTTTGAAATCAAGAACTCTACAGCTTTTTTCACATATTTTTTTACTTCTTCTTTTGGTTTTGTTCCGTATGGTACATTTTCTGTATCTGCATAATATATGTATTCTTCGTTTGGTAGCAACTCTATTATTTTACTTAATACTGTTAATCCACCTATTCCAGAATCAAAAACTCCTATTTTTCTATTGTCCATTTTTCGCCTTTCTATTATCTTTTAGGAACAAATCTGAAAATTTTCAATTTTCAGTGTTAACTCTACTTTTTATCCTACTCAAAAAAATTGAATTTTTCAGTAAATTTGTTCGTGCGCGAAAATTTATGAAATAAATTTTCTGTGCAATGTAATTTCTGCCATATTTATTTTCTACAGAAATTTATCATACTATGATAAATTTCCTAGAATATAAAAAGAAACTTTGTTATTGTTTCCGTCACTTTCTATTAATATGTTTCCTTTATCTTTAGTTGTATAAATTAGTGCTCCTATTTTATTTAATCTGTCTAATATTACTTGTTTTGGATGCCCGTAACTATTGTCTTTTCCTACACTTATTATTGCTATTTGTGGTAATACTTGATCTAAAAATTCCTTTGAAGAGCTTGTATTTGAACCATGGTGTCCTACTTTTAAGACATTAACTTTTGGCCAAGTTCTAGATTGTTCATTTTCTTTTTCGCTATCACCCATAAATAAATAGCTTTGTTTTCCATATGTTACTTTTGTTACTATTGAAGATAAATTTAAATTTTCTTTTTCTTCTTTTGTTCCAGTTCCACAAAGCATTATTTCACATTCTGCTTTTCCTAGTTCAAATTTATCGCCTTCTTTTGGAGTAGTAATAGTCAAGTTTTTTTCTGTTATTGCGTCTAATACATCTTCAAAAGTTTTTGTATTCGTTTGTATTTTAGGCATATATATTGTTCCTATTTCAAAATTTTTAATTACATCATCTAACCCACCAATATGATCTTCGTGTGGATGAGTTCCTATAAGATAGTCTATTTTTTCTATTCCAAGTTTTTTTATATTTGCTACTACTTTTGAGCCCATTTCATTAGTTCCAGCATCTATTAGCATAGTTTTATTGTCACTTATTATTAATGTACTATCTGCTTGCCCTACATCAAAAAAGTGTATTTGTAATATGTCTTCTCCTTCTAATGTTACATTTTCACTTTCTTCTGCTGTAACTCTTTTTGAAATTTCGTTACTATCTAAAATTTCGCTATTTTCACTATTAAAGATTTTTTCTATTGGTATAATTCCACTTTCACTTAATATTGCAATTAATATTAAAATAATAAGCCCTATTATAAATTCTATACTTTTTGTTTTTTTGCCCCTATTTGCCACTTGTTTTCCCCCTATTACAAGTTTTTTATTAATTTTCTATACTATACTTTTCTTTAATTTATATATTTTTTTACATTTAGTCTTTCCATATTTTATTCATTTTTTCTTCTATTCTTTTTTCTATTTCTTCTTGTTTTTCTATATCTTTTTTATAAATTCCTTCTACTTTTTTTATTACGTCTCCTTCCTTTACATTTTCTTCAATGTTTTCTCTTGGAATTTCTATTATTTTTCCTGTTTTTCTCTCTTCACAAATCGCAGTATTTTCTTCAAATCTATCTATTACTAATTCTTCTTCCATTTTTTCTAGCCTTTCTGAGACTTCACTTATAAAGTCACTAATATTTATCTTTCTTATTTCGTTTACTATATTTTGAAATAAACCTAATTGCATTTTTACCTCCTTTATTATAGCAATATATTTTATAAATTGCTATTGTTTTTTATATTTATTTTTTTAGATAAATCTGTATTATTATTTGTTACATCAATATATTCTTTATTTAAGTATATTACATCTTTATATTGTTCACTTTCCACATTCTTTTTTAATACGGCAATAATACGACATGGCTTTATTACTAGCTTTCTAATATCTTCTTTTAATAAAGTATTGGGAATATAATATGATGATGTATTCTTTGTCAAACCCAAACACATATTGATATTTCCTAATAAAATTTCAGTTACTAACTTATTCTTATAATTATTATATTCTCCTATCATTTTAAAATTTTTATTTATATTTATTAATTGAGAAAGTATATCTAATTTTAGTTTAGTTGTTCCATTTTGTTTTATTATAATATCTTTATAGCTTAACTTGTTATTTAAGCAAGCTTGATAAAATTGATTTGCTTTCATGTTTTTTCCATTTTTAGCATTACATTTCACTCCTGTGAGATGCATAAAATTTCTTGCTAAAAATAATATTTCTATATATTTTATTTCTGTTCTTTCTTTATAAATTATTAATAAATTTTTATCTTTTAAATTTTCTTTATATTTTATTGCACTTTCTTTCAATATCTTTAATATTTCTTTCTCTTTCATTTAAGCTTCCTTTACAATATATTTAAATATAACAAAAAAATATAGAGCCTATAAAAAATTATAAGCCCTATATTTTTATTACTGATTTTTCTGTTGTCCGCCAACGGTAAGCACATTCGTCTTACAAGTGTTTCGGATTTTTTAAGATGTCAGCACATCTATGATAGTTTAAATCACTATCTCTATTAGTATATTCATTATATACTTTTTTATTAGCAATGTCAATAATTAATTTACATATTTTGTAAATTATTAATCGTTTTTATTTTTATAAATTCTTACCATATCTTTAATGCTGATTTTTGATCCATTGTTCAAAATAGCTGATGAATATATTTTTATAGATACTTTTGCTACTACTAGCATTGTTATTATTAATATTTCAAGAGATATTAATATATCTTTAGTATCTGCTAATCCCATCATTATTCTAAATGGCATACAGAATGGTGAAGATATTGGAAACATAGATGCAAATGCATTTAATTCGCTTGCTGGATTCATCATTGTAAAATAAGATAGATAAAATCCTACTACTGCTAAAATTGCGACTGGACTATTTGCAGATTGTATATCTTCTGGTTTTGCTACTGTTGATCCTGTAAGTGCATAAAGTAATGCAAATAGAGAATAACCTAATATGTAGTAAGCAATTGTACTTATTGCAAGTGTAGGTGTAAAGTTTGAAACATTTAGAACTGCATCTATCATTTCTTTAGTTAAAAATGCATTTGCACAAATAATTGCAACAATTACTGTAACTGCTGTTTGTAAAAGTCCTGCAACTCCTATTCCTATTGTTTTTCCTATTACTATAGTTCTTGGTGATGTAGATGTAACTAGAGTTTCAATAATTTTAGATGTTTTTTCTGTTGTAATTGAAGTAGATACTTGATATGCGTAAAAATAAATAGCGTAAAATAATACTATTGATAATAGCATCATTGCCAACAAGTTTCCTTGTGCTTCATTCTCATCTACTTGGCTCATTGCAACTGTAAATGGCATATTTATTTTTAACATTTGTTCTTCTGAAACATTTAGTTTTGAAATTTGAACATTTTTATAGCTTTCTTTAATTGCTGTTATTAAATTTTCTGGCTCCATAGAAGTCATTCCCATAGATTTAATTAAATAATTTATATTTATTCCATTTTCAGTCTTTTCTATTACTAATGCTGAGTCTATTTCTTCTTGTTTTATTTGTTCTTTTATTTGGTCTATTGTTACACTTTCTTCTGGAATCTCTATTGTATAACCTAATTCTTTTTCTCCTTGCTTTAATGAATTAAGACTACCTTCTAATAAATTTTCTTTATCCACTATTGCTATTTTTGTTTCTCCAAAGTTATCATTTTCACCTTTAAATAATTTTATAATATTTGGTACATTAAATCCTATTACTACCATTATTAAAATAATTATGTTAGATATTATAAAAGATTTCCTTTTTACTAAATCTTTAAATGTATATGATGCTACTAAAAATAAATCCTTCATTTTATTCACCTACCTTTTCTATGAAAATATCATGAAGACTTGGTTTCTTAATCTCGAATTTTTCTATTTTTATATTACTATTAACTAGTGAATTTAATAAATTATAAGCTTGTTCTTCATTATCTATTTTTACTTCATATTCATTCTCTTTTTTTAATAAAATAGAAAGATTTGCTTCTTTTATTTTATCTTCTATATTTTCTTTTGTGATTATTAGTACTTTATTTGCAGGATATGTATTTTTAATTTCTGTAAGATTTCCTTGCAATACAGTTTTTCCTTTATTCAATATTAGAATATTTGTACAAAATTCCTCTACTACACTCATTTGATGAGCTGACATTATAATATATTTTTGTTTTTCAATTAATTCTAAAATAATATTTCTTATTAATTCTGTATTTACTGGATCTAATCCACTAAAAGGTTCATCTAATACTATTAAATCTGGATCATGCACCACTGCTGTTATAAATTGTATTTTTTGTTGGTTTCCTTTTGATAATTTTTCTGCTGTCATATTTTTGTACTCTTCTACTTCAAGTCTTTTCATCCAGTAATTTATTTGTTTATCTGCCTCTTCTTTTCTCATTCCTTTTAATTTTGCAAAATACATTAGTTGGTCATATATTTTTGTTTTAGGATAAATTCCTCTTTCTTCTGGTAAATATCCAAAATTCACATTTTTTCTTGTTACTTCTTTTCCATTCCAACTAATTTTTCCTTCATCTTTTTTTAATATGCCTAAAAGCATACGTATAGTTGTAGTTTTTCCTGCACCATTTGTTCCTAAAAGTCCAAATACTCCTGGATTATTAAGTTCTATGTTGATGTTATCTACTACTTTTTTATCTCCATAGCTTTTAGATACATTTTCTATTTTTAATCCCATATCATTTCTTCCTTCCTGGATATTTTATATCGTCTAAAATTATATCAATATATAATTTTATTTTCAACCTTATTATTATATTTATATATTAAGAAATGTAGGTTTGTCAAACATATGTCACACTTTATTGGTATGACTATGTTTGATAAGC
>OIZO01000347.1_pt1 | contig 33362 bp, 24 predicted proteins | sample 1588551 | NCBI WGS metagenome assembly OIZO01 (sample SAMN03283271) | human gut metagenome | biome: human-associated habitat; material: feces | host: Homo sapiens | place: Peru | collected 2012 | reverse complement strand
GATATACCGATTGCTACTGTTTTCGTATATCGAAAACACAAACTTGCTCCAGAAAGAACTTCCCTAAATGATTACACTTGTTTTTGACTATTGTAGGAACCTAATTTACCGCTTGAAACCACAACTCAGAACCTGCCCTTGACTATTCATCCTTTTACAAAGGAACTCGTTCAAGTCTTTAGCTTCTCCATATTCCTCAGAAGCATCTATCACATTGCCCTTGCACAAAATTCTGATTTGTTCTGTGGCATCGTGTCCAGCTTTGTCGTTGTCCAAATGACAATAGACGGTGTCATATCTGTTCAAGTAGTCTATTGACTTGGGAACATTGATAACTGAATTAAGGACAATGGCATCGCAGTCTCCATGTAAAACCACATAGGATAAGAAGTCGATGAATCCTTCAAACACATGACAATCTTTGTTGCCTTTGGATATGACCGAAATGTCTTTTGGTGAGATGCACCCCTTGAAGTAAGCATTGCGAATCTCGTAACCTCCAGAGCGGTTAGGAAAACCTACGGCAAAGTAGCTCTTATCGCGGTTTTGGTAATGCACCTCTTTGCAATATTGGCTTGCCACTTGCTGAGCAATACCACGTTTTCCGAGGTATTTTAACAGGGCAGAATTAGCCAAACTCTTTACTTCAACATTGCTGAAAGTTTCAGAGCCTTCCCTTGTCGTTTTGGGAGTTGAGGGAAACGAAGTCCTAATACCGCTAAGATGATGAAGATAATCCTGAAAGTTATTTGGATGGTACAGTAAATTGACCAAAGTAGCAAGTCCACCACCTTTACCCAAACCAAAATCATACCACACATTTTTATCCACATTGACCTTGAAGGATGCTGTATTCTCATTATGCAATGGTGACAGATACCACCAATTAGCCCCTTTCTTTGAAATCGGCAGATAACCTTTTTCTGCAAGGAAATCTGCTATCTGTATATTCTTATTGTCGAGTGAATTCATTATTTTTATATTGTTGAACTGTTGAATTGTTGAGAATATATAATGAAAAGAGAAAGACGTTGAGCCTTTGTTGAACTTTTGTTGAAGCATAAGTGTCTATGCCTCTGTACCTAACTTTTTCTTTTCATCATTTCAACAAATCAACAGAGATTATATGTTTAATGATTCTATGAACTCCTTAGTCACAGTATAATAACGTCCCACCCGACTCACTGCACCAAATTTTGTTGGCTTAGAGTAGTCGTATTGGTATGTCGTATATGAAAGTGCATTTGGAGCCGGCTTCAAACGCCATAACTCCTTCACTACTTTGCGAATATGCCACAATTCCACCTTTACCCCATTAATCGAAAGCAATGGCAGCAGGTCTTGCGGAATAAATGACACCTTGTCCACTTTCTGACATTCCATAATGCTGCGCAATAACTCTACGAGATCAATCTCCGTATGGTTGCGGTTGCATTGCATGATGCGTTCCAAGGCATCCGTATGAATAAGCGTAGGATTGAACCACATACGACTCTCTTTAGTGCTATATAGCACCCGATGTTGCAAGTAATACAAGAAAGCTGGAATTTGCGCTTTCAACTTCTGCAAGAAGTTCGTGTCATCGCTTTCCAACGGCATTATCTTGCGCACCCAATAACGTGTCTCTCCGGTATCAATGATAACTGGGAAAAGCTCATTATTGGAGCACAAAACGAACTTGGCGAAGAAATTCACTTCTTGTCTGTCCTTGCCTTTGGCTTCAACCTTGTATGTCTGTGCTGTGCTCAAATTCTTTAGGCGTTCTGAGTCTTCTCGTCGGCATAGCAGCACCTCGTCAACAACAATAAGTAACTTACCTGCCCAATCCGCATTAAATTGACTTCGAAAGTCCTCATTGGTATTGAAAGTTACATTGTCTTCAAACATCGCCTTGAGAAAATTCAAGAAAGTAGTCTTGCCAGTATTGCGCTCTTCTGATACCAATAGTAATATTGGTAACTTCTGCGTAGGTTTGGCATAGAGCAACTGCATGTAATCCATCCCTAACTCAAATTGTTCATCAAAGATGTGGCGTATCAACTTTATTATGTCAGGAAACTCTCCTTCTGACGGAACATGGTCGATTGGCTCGTATAAGTTGTAAAAGCCACCTATCTCTTTGTGATAGTTAGTATGACTCGGAACAGTACAAAAACCATCGTACTTTGTGATGGGGGGAGTGTGGTTCTTACCATAGTCTTGTCGGATAGTACCAAAACTCCATGGAATACGACGCAATATACTTGTTCCGTTAGCCAATGGTTGTTGCGCTATTTTGTATAAGCATGTACCCACTCTAATATATTCTTCTTTATTTCTTTCCATAACGCTTGTTGTTTATAAAAGCCATGGCTTCGTTCTCCAAATCTGCTTCCGATTTTCGATAAGTACCTTCTCTTAACCACTCCTCAATTTCTTTCTTGTTGAATATGATACTCTTTCCCTTTTTGTGGAATGGTATTTTTCTTGCACTCGTCCAACCGTAGATGGTCTGCTCTGCCGGGTGAGTAGGCAAAAACTCTATGAGATCAGCTACATTGAACCATTGCTGTTCTTCACTCTTCTTTGGTGGTATCAGCTTGTCCACCTTATCACCCAACTCATTAAGTTTGGCATACATGACAGCCAACATCTGAGGCATATCATTAAACGTGATGTTTTCTTGTTGCATATTTATCAATATTTGTTTCTGTGTGCAAAGGTACATCTACGTTTGTGTGGCAATACGTGGGGCTTTGTGGGGATATAAAAATGACAGATGCGCTATTCGCTTGATAATAAGTGAATAACGCATCTGCCAATAGTTAAACAATGTAAGTTTTGTGGAAAAGCGTGGAATGGTGGGGATATCCACACTTAGTAACTCCTTTTTATGGATTCATCTATTATTTCTTTATATTCTTTGTTCTTTTCCGAAACTCCAACACTAAGGAAATCTTTATGATGCTTGTCGTAATATTCCATAGAAATATCGCATAGTTCCAACATGCTTTCTATCCAATGTTTTGGGGAATCAGACAAATCTATGGTGTGTGAAACAGCAAACAACATATAGCAAATACGTTGTTTTTGTCGAGGCAGTGGATGGACTTTGGTTTTGTCTAATTTGAGATTCAAAAAATTGATGAAGTCGCTTGCGGGCATGTGCTTGAACTGCTTGCCATTACAGGTCTGATAAATTCCAACACAAACGCCAAGGTTGACAATATCCCTCAACTGAGCTATTTCTTTCAGTATTAAAGATTTATCAATCATGTCTATACCTCCTTCTCCAAGTGTTCTCCATTTTTTAGGATGACATCTACCAACTTTGATATTTTACGAATCAGCAACTCCAGAAATTGCAGCTCAAAATAATGCACCTGTCCACACTTCAATTGCTCCTGCCTATATATGCCATATAGTTCTTCTCCTTGCCTATGCGCTTCATCGTATGCCAACTTTATATTGTCGCACTGTGCATCCAATGTTTTGAAGTCCTCTGAATTAAAATCCATCATATCAAGTCTGTTACTTTCAGTTTGATACTTTCTCCACAGATTCGTTGCTTTATCTTTGGCTGCATCCCATCTCTCTTTATATTCTTTCAAGTGAGACTGCTCCATATTTATGAAATCCAATGCGTTCCAAACACTCAAATCAAGAGAGACAAACTTATCCACCTCCTTCTTTAAGCCTATAGCGCTTTCATAGAGGGATTTTCCGTCTTGACGTGCCAAATTCTCAACATCATCAATGATGCCGTTGGTGTTTTGATAATCGTGATAGAATTGTGCTATCACACAAGCATCGACAAATGTAATGTCTGATACATTTGTTCGTGATGCTATGATATGGTTTACTCTTTGTAAACGCTTGATTATTTCTTCAATTATGTTTGCCATATATAATATAGGTGAATATGTTACTTGATAGCAGCCAAGTCTATCTTGATTGCATCGGCTGCATTCTCTTTCTTTTCATCTACCACTTTTGTGTATCTCTGCGTTGTACGAACATTGGTGTGTCCCAACATCTTACTTACCGTGAAAATGTCAGTGCCATTGCTCAGCTGGAGCGTAGCATAAGTATGGCGGAAGCAATGGAAAGTGATATGCTTAGTGATTCCAGATGCCTCAATCCATCTTGACAAAGGTTTGGAAATCCAGGATGGGGCAGGCAGACCTTCAAATACTAATTGGTCAGGATACCCGGGTTCTCCACATAGATCATACGCTTGCTCAGAAATAGGCATGTACTCAACGCCCTTTGTCTTCTTTTGGTCGAAGTTTATGCGATAGTGAGTGCCTTCCTTTGTCAACTCCTTCCATGTCATTTTCATAATGTCGCAATGTCGAAGACCTGTCAAAGCAGAGAAAAGGGCTGCACGTTTGATAGTGGCATTATCGCATGGTGTACAAACCAATCGATTAAGTTCCTCTATGGTAAGATGCTCCCTTCTTGCCTCTTTCTCTTTTATACCTTTTATTTTAGCTGCAATATCAGATACAAAATATCCATCAACAAACGCTTGCTTTAATCCAGCCTTGAATATTGCGAAATAAGTGGAAGCCGTATTTTGTGAGATTGTACCTTTCTTGTTGCCTCCTTGTGGAGCATCCAACAGGAACAACCTAAAATCCTCAACCAGCTTTGTGTCTATGTTAGCAAAGATCATAGGCTGATTGTCGGTAAAGATGAGCATCAGTGCATATACACGATTCCAATTTACAATAATAGAGTCTGAACTATTCCTGTGCCGAATATCTATTATACTCTTGAAATAGGTAATAAAATCGCATTGCGATTTCTCTTTCTGTTCCAATAAGGAGGCTTCTGATTCAGAGTAAAGTCCTGCGGTATCGTATTCCTTTTGTCTAATAGCCCTGACCTTATCTGCATAGATGCATGATTCTTGGTCAAGCTCCGACTTGCAAAGGATGACACCATTGACATCACGTTTCGGCTTATATGTTACACTTCCGTCAGAAGCTGTTCTTGCAGTTCTGCTTTTGTCCCATATCGGAGTGGTTATAGTACGGTTGACATACTCGCGCACTCGCTGTGGCTTGCCACCGTTTTTGGATATAACCGGATATGACTCTATGTAAAGATACCATTCCTTACGAAACTCTGCCTTGCGAAGTTTCACGGAAACACGGGTGTGGGATAGAGATTTCTTCATAGGGATGCTTATTTATAGAGATTGTCTATTTCCTTTTTGGGCACATATACGAAATTGCCGATTTGCCGAGTAGGAATTGAGAACTTTCTAATTTGAAGATAGAGTGTACTATCATTCATGTGATATTTCTCACACGCTTGCTGTATCGTATAGCAATCCTTTGGTTCCAAACTATACAACTTTGGAATGGGCTTGGGCTGCTTTTTAAGTAGACTCTTCCTTAGAGGGTACATCTCCATAAGCGTTTCTTTACTTACTCGTGTTTGGCGTTGCCCTACGTTAACACTTGGAATAACGCCCTTTCGTATTTGGCGATAAAGGGTTTCCTTACTGATGCCAAACATAGAATAGGCTTCGGGAACGGAGATGTACTCTTGGTCTTTGGGAATAGCTTTGGCTATAGCGTCCAAACGCTCATTTCTTTTCTCTTCATCTTTTCTGCGTTTAAATGCAACTTTAGAACATCTTGGTGAGCAATACCAAGACGTGATGGTCTTTGCAACGAATGGCTCACCGCAAATCTTACATTTCCTTGTTATCTCAAACTTTGCTGCACCCATACAGTTCTGTTTTTATTATTACTATTATTATTAAGTGTCACATTATCTACCAATAAGTGTTGGTACAAATATGGTGCAAAAATAAAGCAAATATCCGAATAAAACAAAAGAAATACAAAGTTTAACTAAAAAGAAAATCCGCATAACTCATTGAGCTATGCGGATTTATCTATCTATACCTTTCGGTAGTTATCTATACTTACTTAACCTCCTCAAAGTCAGCATCCTGGATTGTCTCGTCGCTCTTAGCGTCGCCACCAGCCTGCTGCTGCTGTGCGCCAGCACCTGCCTGAGCACCTGCGCCCGGCTGTGCGCCACCCTGATACATCTGTGCAGAAGCAGCCTGCATGACGTTGTTGAGGTTGGCGATGGCGGTGTCGATGGCAGCCACGTCGGCAGCCTTGTGAGCATCCTTGAGCTGCTGCAGAGCCTGCTCGATGCCCGGCTTCTGGTCGGCAGGAATCTTGTCACCGTTGTCCTTGAGGAAGTTCTCGGTGGTGAAGATCATCGAGTCAGCCTGGTTGAGCTTGTCGATCTTCTCGCGCTCTGCCTTGTCAGATGCAGCGTTCTGCTCTGCCTCTGCCTTCATGCGCTCGATTTCCTCCTTGCTCAAGCCTGAAGAAGCCTCGATGCGGATGGCCTGCTCCTTGCCTGTAGCCTTATCCTTAGCCGATACATTGAGGATACCGTTGGCGTCGATGTCGAATGTAACCTCAATCTGAGGAACACCACGGCGAGCCGGAGCGATGCCCTCAAGGTTGAACTGACCGATTGACTTGTTCTGTGAAGCCATCGGACGCTCACCCTGGAGTACGTGGATAGTTACGGCAGTCTGGTTGTCGACAGCTGTTGAGAATACCTCGCTCTTCTTTGCAGGGATAGTTGTGTTAGCATCGATAAGCTTTGTCATTACGCCACCCATTGTCTCGATACCAAGAGTAAGCGGAGTAACGTCGAGCAATACGATGTCGCCTACGCCGCTCTCCTTGTTGAGGATAGCGCCCTGGATAGAAGCACCTACGGCTACCACCTCATCAGGGTTAACACCCTTTGAAGGCTCCTTGCCGAAGTAGTTCTTAACGAGAGTCTGAACAGCAGGTATACGGCTTGAACCACCTACGAGGATAACCTCGTCGATATCTGAAGTCTGGAGCTTTGCGTCGCGGATAGCGTTCTGGCAAGGAACGAGACAAGCCTGAATGAGGTTGTGAGCCAACTGCTCGAACTGTGAACGAGTCAGAGTCTTAACCAAGTGCTTTGGCACACCACCCTCGGCTGAGATATACGGAAGGTTGATTTCTGTAGAAGTTGTGCTTGACAACTCGATCTTAGCCTTCTCGGCAGCCTCCTTCAAGCGCTGCATAGCCATCGGATCCTTAGAGAGGTCGATGCCCTCGTCGGCCTTGAAGCCCTGTACGAGCCAGTCGATGATTACCTGATCGAAGTCGTCGCCACCGAGGTGAGTGTCACCGTTGGTAGAAAGTACCTCAAACACACCACCACCGAACTCGAGGATTGAGATATCGAATGTACCGCCACCGAGGTCGAATACGGCAATCTTCATATCCTTGTTAGCCTTGTCAACACCGTAAGCCAAAGCTGCGGCTGTAGGCTCATTTACGATACGCTGAACGTTCAAACCTGCAATCTGACCTGCCTCCTTAGTAGCCTGACGCTGTGAGTCAGAGAAGTAAGCAGGAACAGTGATAACTGCGTCAGTTACCTCCTGACCGAGATAGTCCTCAGCGGTCTTCTTCATCTTCTGAAGCACCATAGCTGAGATTTCCTGCGGAGTATACTTGCGGCCGTCGATGTCAACGCGTGGGTAGCCACCTTCGTTAACTACGCTGAACGGAACGCGCGTAACCTCCTTAGCGCACTGCTCATAGGTCTCACCCATGAAGCGCTTGATAGAATATACGGTGTTCTTCGGGTTGGTGATAGCCTGACGCTTTGCAGGGTCGCCTACCTTACGCTCACCGTCCTTTACGAATCCAACGATTGAAGGAGTTGTGCGCTTGCCTTCGCTGTTGGCGATTACTACAGGTTCGTTGCCCTCAAAAACGGCAACACATGAGTTTGTAGTACCTAAGTCGATTCCAATAATCTTTCCCATAATGTATCTTTTTTTATTTTTATTTCGTGATTAATATTTGTATGCTGAACAGCAGCACTACGACTGCGTTCGCCGTATAATATACAAATGGTGTGCCAAAACTCAGAATGCTAAGTTCGTACTGACATTTCACGGGGTCAAAAGCCTGTCAATATGGCACAGAAGCGAAAAAAGGAAAAATTTATATGACATTTTTTGCAAAACGATATAAAATACTTACTTTTGCAATTATATTACTCACGTGAGAAAGATATTCACGTGAGTACAGAAACAAAGTATCGTGAAATGAAAACAACACCTTATTATATATTATGGGCTTTGCTTGCGCTTTTAGCCCTGCCCATGTCGGCACAAACCGAGCCTGAGTCTTCCGACTCGTCAGCCACCCGCCACTTCGTACATCAATTAATGTTCGACTATCGTCCGGGCGCCATTCTGCATACCAACGACTTTCTGCGTGGCAAGAATCCCGAAGTGCGCACCATGAACCACGATATGGGCTATTACCTTAAGTATGCCTTCTCGGCTCCCGAGGGCAGCGAGCAGGCACGCATCTATCGCGACGCTTATCAAGGCATTGGCATCGGCTGGAACGAGTTCAATCCGCAGTTGGGCAATCCTGTGTCGGTATTTCTGTTGCAAGGCGCACGCATAGCCAGTCTGAGCAATCGACTGGCGCTCAACTACGAGTGGAATCTCGGCCTTACTTTCGGATGGAATCCGTACGACGAGATTGACAATCCCGATAACAAGCTCATCGGGTCGAGCGTTACGGCATATATCGGGTTCGACCTGTATCTGCGCTGGATAGCCTCGCGCCATGTCGACCTCAACTTCGGACTCAACGTGACCCACTACTCCAACGGCAACACGCAGTTTCCCAATCTGGGCCTCAATACAGCAGCTCTGCGCATAGGTGCCGCCTATTACATCAACCGCCACTCGCCTCGCCTACTCTATCGTCACGAAGCCATGCCAGCCGTGAGCCACGACATCACCTACGACCTTATATTATATGGCGCATGGCATCAGCGTGGCTACTATACGAGCGATGGCGAAGCTTACATCTTACCCGGAACGTATGCCGTGGCAGGATTCAACTTCAATCCGATGTACCGCTTCAACCACTGGCTGAAGGCAGGCTTATCGCTCGACGGCACCTACGACCGTGGCGCCAACGTCGACCTTGATGGTGTAGCGCCAGAGTCGGTGTGGCGCCAGATGGCACTCGGAGCGTCGGCACGTGTAGAGTTCTGCATGCCCTATTTTGCCATCAACTTCGGCATAGGCAGCAACTTCGTCAACGCTACCGACGACTTCCACGGCATATACGAACTGTTAGCATTGAAGCTGAACCTTTCGCGCCGCTTCCTGCTGCACATAGGCTACTGCCTCAACGACTTCCACCGGCCCAAGCACCTTATGCTTGGCGTGGGCTGGCGTTTCGGACATCTCGGTCGGTCATAGCCGCAACACACGAGTCCGACCACACATTCTCGGCTGTCTCAATCATGTCGAGCACGGTGAATACGGGCAGGATGATGCCCATAATGGCTATCGGTGCGCCAACGCCCGACATCAACGAGAGTGTAAGGAAGTAGCATCCCATAGGCACTCCGGCGTTGCCGATGGCTGCTATCACCGATATGAAGAGCCACATAATCATTGTGCCCCATGTAATCTCGACCCCGCCATTCTGCATTACGAACAGCGATGTGACGAATATGAACGCTGCACATCCGTTCATATTTATAGTAGTGCAGATGGGCAGTACGAAGCGTGCCACACGACTGTCCACACCCAGACGCTCCTCGGCGCTCTGAATGGTGACGGGCAGCGTAGCCGCCGAACTCTTGGTGAACAATGCCATAAGTACAGCAGGAGTCATGGCACGAGCCACGCGTATAGGATTCAGTCCGCGAGCCATGAGGAACAGCGGCAACACCACGCAGAACTGCAACAGATTGCCACCCAATATCACAGCCACATACTTGCCTATCGACGTTACTACGGTGCCTGCAGTAACCTCAGCCGACAGCTGTGCTGCAAACGCCACGATGCCTATAGGCAGAATGTCGATGAGCCAGTGGATGAGTGTAGACACAAGGTTCTGCAATCCGTAGAGACCGTTCATCAGCGTGCGCTTGCTGTCAGTCTCGGGCATACGTGCCAGGGCAATGCCCACAGCCACAGCTATGAGCAGCAGCGAGAGCACATTGCCCTCAACCAGCGGGCGCAGCACATTGTCGGGCACAATGCCAATGATATAGTCCATGTATGAGGCGTCGCCAAGTTCCTGCTTCACCGAGTCAATGCCCGTGTCGCCCTGAATAGCCTCAAGCGGCAGATTGTCGGGCGAGATAATCCGGTACAGCAGCATGCCCACGGCAGCTGCAGCCACCGTAGTGAGCAGCGTGTAGGTCAGCGTGTGGCGGAATATGCGTCCTGTATCTTTCTGCGTGCCGAATCGTGCGAGCGTAGTGGTGACGGCAAGGGCTATAGTAGGTATAGCCACAAACTGAAAAAGGCGGGTGTAAATGGTAGCCACGAAGTTGGTGGCACTGTCAATCCATCCCACACCAAGCATTCCGAGCACCGTACCGATGACGAGTGCTCCGAGCCACAACCAGAAGTTCTGCGACTCAGCACAGCTATGCTGAGCCATCTCTTTGTTATTATCCATATCAGTATTTCTGTTTTCTTAAAGCGTTAATTCCGCAAAATTACAAAACTATCGTCATTCTTGCAATAGTCTTAATTTGGTATTTTAGATTTAAAACCATCGAAATATCATCAGAAAAGGCTAACTTTGTAAGCGTATAGCTGATTTTGCAAGCTTACACACCAATAGCCGACAATCATAAACAATCACTAAAACCAATCAATAATGAAGAAAATCAGACTTTCGGTTGCATTGTGCGCTGTTGCCATGACAGCGCTCACTGCCAACGCACAGAGCAGTCAGCCAGCCGACATCTTCCCACTCGGCCATTACGAAGAACTGACCGACACCAAGCCGCACGACTCCGATGCTGCATGGGCTAAGCTCGCTCAGCCCACACAATTGAGCTGGGCATCAATCGACACACGCTACCGCCGCCTCGACATTCCGAAGGTGAAGACGCAGAAGGCAGTCAGCCTAAAGGCATGGCGTGGCGAACGTGTCAACGCCCAAGCTGTGCTCTGGACCAATGTCAATCTCGACGACGTGCAGATATCTGTCACCGACCTACGCTCGGGCAAGGCTGTCATCCCGGCATCAGCCATACGCACCAACTTCGTGCGCTACGTCATGACCGACGAACTCAACAAGGACGGCAGCGGATGCGGCTATCGCAATCCTGCCGACTGGGACTCATCGGTAGTGGCTGATGTGCTCGACATCAACAAGACATTGCCCGTGCGCCGCAACACCACGCAGCCTATATGGGCAAACGTGTGGGTGCCGCAGGATGCAAAGCCCGGCAATTACACCGCACAGATTACCGTGAGCGGCAAGAACATGAAGCCGCAGACGTTGCAACTCAAGTTGCAGGTCATCAACCGCACGCTGCCCTCACCGCAGCAGTGGACCACCAACCTCGACCTCTGGCAGAACCCCTACGCCGTAGCCCGATACTATAAGGTGCCGCTGTGGAGCAAGGAACACTTCGACGCGATGCGCCCCATAATGAAGATGCTTGCCGATGCCGGACAGTACAGCATCACCACGAGCATCATGCACAAGCCGTGGAACGGACAGACCGAAGACCATTACGACTCGATGGTGACACGCATCAAGCACATCGACGGCTCGTGGACGTTCGATTATGCCGTCTTCGACCGATATGTCGACTTCATGATGAACGACGTCGGCATCAACCGGCTCATCGCCTGCTACACAATGATTCCGTGGGACTTGCGCTTCGACTACTACGACGAGGCTACCAATCGCATACAGTTTGTCAAGGCTAAGCCCGGCGAGGCTGCCTACACCGAATACTGGGGCACGTTCCTGCGCGACTTCGCCAAGCATCTGCGCCAGAAGGGATGGTTTGATAAGACCTGCATAGCCATGGACGAGCGCCCTATGAAGGACATGCAGGCAGCGATAAAGGTGATAAAGGATGCCGACAAGGACTACAAAATCTCGCTCGCAGGCATCTATCACGAGGAGATTGAGCGCGACCTGTATTATTATTGTATAGCTTACGGTCACGATTTCCCGCAGGATGTGCTCGCCCGTCGTCGCGCCGAGGGCAAGATAAGCACCTACTACACTTGCTGCACCGAGGGATTTCCCAATACATTCACCTTCTCGCCACCTGCCGAAGCGGCATGGATGGCTGTGCACGCATTGGGCGGCGACTACGACGGCTACCTGCGTTGGTCGTACAACAGCTGGACACGCGACCCGCTGCGCGACTCTCGTTTCCGCTCATGGGCTGCCGGCGACACCTATTGCATCTATCCCGGTCCGCGCTCAAGCATCCGTTTCGAGCGTCTGATAGAGGGTCTGCAGATTTGCGAGAAGATTGTTCAGCTGCGCAAGGAATACACACGCACCGGACAGAAGGCAAAGTTGCAGAAGCTGAACAAAATGGTCAAGAAGTTCACACCGCAAGAAGTCCCCGCCAGCAAGCGCGCTATGGCAGCGCCAATGGTGGAAGAAATTGAGCAATTGCTTAATTAATTAAAAATTGAGAGTTGAAAGTTGAGAATTGAGAGTTATGATTACCTTTTTAAAACATCGTAATCACGATGATATTGTATATAACATTGTATATAGCATATCATAACTCTCAACTCTCAACTCTCAACTTGTATTTAGATGAAAATGTACTTCATCACAAACAGCACTGCCAATATATACAGCGTGATGTTGAGTTTCTTGAAGTTGCCGCAGATTACGTTGATGGCAACATAAGAGATAACACCGCACAGAATACCGTCAGATATGCTGTAAGTCAGAGGCATCATGATGATGGTGATGAATGCCGGGATAGACTCAGCAAAGTTGTCGAGATCGATATCCTTGATTGGCGACAGCATGAACAGACCCACGATTACAAGAACCGGTGTTGTGGCTGCAGCCGGAATAGAGAGGAATATCGGAGCGAAGAACAGCGCTATGACAAAGCACATGGCTGTAGCGAAGGCTGTCAATCCGGTACGACCGCCCTGAGCAACGCCCGATGCACTCTCTACGTATGTTGTAGTGGTGCTGGCACCGAGGCAAGCGCCGGTCATAGTGGCAATGGCATCAGCCATAAAAGCCTTGTTCAGTCCAGGAATGCGACCGTCCTTCTGCATCATTCCCGCCTTGGTGCATACGCCTACGAGCGTACCCATGGTGTCGAACATGTCGATGAAGAGGAATGTGAACACCACGATAAGCATATCGATAGTAAAGATATGGTGGAATTCGAACTTACAGAATATAGGCGCAATCGACGGCGGAGTGTCAATGATGCCGTTGAAGTTGGTGATACCCATAGGAATACCGATGAGCGCTGTGCCAAGAATACCGATGAGCAACGAGCCCGGCACCTTCTTGATTACGAGCACCGAGGTGAGGATTATGCCAATGATGCCGAGTAGTGCAGAGCCGCCTGTCAGTTTGCCGATGGTCACGAATGTGGCTGAGTTCTCAACGATGATGCCGGCGTTCTTGAGTCCGATGAAGGCGATGAACAATCCGATACCAGCACCGATGGCACGCTTGAGCGTAGCCGGAATGGCGTCTACGATGAGTGTACGTATCTTCGTTACGGTCATCAGCACAAAGAGGAATCCCTCAATGAGGATGGCGGTCAGCGCAAACTGCCATGAGTAGCCCATAGTGAGACATACAGTAAACACGAAGAAGGCGTTCAGTCCCATACCCGGGGCAAGTCCGAAAGGCTTCTTGGCGTAGATCGACATTACGAGTGTACCGACGATAGCAGCCAAGGCTGTTGATGTGAACACGGCATTGGTGTCCATACCCTGCGATGCAAGGTTGGAGAAGATGCTCGGGTTGACAGCGAGAATGTATGCCATGGTGAGGAATGTGGTCACACCAGCCATAATCTCAGTGCGGATGTTGTGCTTCTTGGGGTCGAAGCCAAAGAGTTTTGAAAGCATAGTCTTATTGTTTTTAAAAACCTTTTTACTCTTTTACTTTTTTACTTCTTTACCTTTTTAGGCTTAGAAGTCCCACTTTACGCCAAGGCAAGGACGGCACTTGAAACCGCCAGTAGATCCGAAGTTGTTAGACAACTCAATCTCTGTACCGAGGCTGAGGTTGTCTACGCCGAAGTGCTGACCAACGTTATACCAGAGCTGTGGCTCGGTGATGAACACGGTCGACTTCATGTCGCATGAACCGTCCTCGCGGAAGTCAACAGCGTGGTCTTCCCACCAGAAGTCGGCAAATCCGTCAAACTTCAATCCCTTCACACCAAAGAGGTCGTTCATAGCCCATACTGCTGTAAACTGCATAGGCACGTCAGAGTCCTTCTTCTTGATGTTCTTGTAGAGAGCCTTGAGGTTGAGGGTGTTCTTGAAGTCCTTACTGTGCATGAAGTAGTCGACACCTACGAGCCATGCGTTGTTGATAGGATATGAGGCAGTGATACCACCGTTGTACTCTACGTGAAGCGAGAGGTTCTTGATAGCTGAGTTCTGCCAGAAGTTGAGGCAGCGTGCTATCTCGAAGTATGTACCACCAGGAGCCAAGTTAGGACCTGCTACGTGCTGGTCGTAGTTGAAGTCGTGGTCGATGAAGAAATAGGTGTTACCCCACTTGTCCTGCTTGAACATCTCAAGTGTGAGGGTTGCGAACTTGCGGTCAGTGCCGAAATCATAAAACAGCTGTGCGTTTACCTGTGCTTTGGCCTTGGCCGGGGCAATGAACATGATGGCGAGGATAGCCATCACGAGAGTCATTTTGTTGGCTTTCATTGATTTGTTTGTTTGTTAAAAAAAAATGTTATTGCAAAATTAGACATAATTTTCGAATTATTAAGTATCGTATATCCTAATTATGTACATAATAATACAATTATAGGTGGTTAGGGATAAATTTCGGGTAAAAATGTGTAATTTTGCAATACGAAACCAAACAAGAGAATGAAATTATACACTGATGCCGAACTGGCACAAATCCTTGACAAGAATATTTTTCACCGCATAGGCGAGGTTGCCGACGAACTTGGAGTCGAGTGCTATCTCGTAGGCGGATATGTGCGTGACATCTTCCTCGAACGCCCCACCAACGACATCGACGTGGTGGTTGTGGGTAGCGGCATCGAGGTGGCTACAGCACTGCAACACAAATTAGGCAAGAACCCGAAGACGGGCAGATGGCGCGCCCATCTTGCCGTATATCGCAACTTCGGCACGGCGCAGGTGAAGTATCACGACACCGAAGTGGAGTTTGTTGGTGCTCGTCGCGAGAGCTACGACCGCTCGTCGCGCAAGCCTATAGTCGAAGACGGCACTCTGGAAGACGACCAGAACCGCCGCGACTTCACCATCAATGCCATGGCTGTATGCCTCAACCACGACCGCTTCGGCGAACTGGTCGACCCCTTTGACGGCATTTACGACCTTGAAGACGGCATAATTCGCACTCCGCTCGATCCCGACATCACCTTCTCCGACGACCCGTTGCGCATGATGCGCTGCGTGCGATTCTCAGCCCAGCTGCGCTTCTACATCGACGACGAGACCTTCGAGGCTCTCGGACGCAACGCCGAACGTATTAAGATTGTAAGCGGCGAGCGCATTGCCGACGAGCTCAACAAGATTATGCGCACGCCGCAGCCCAGCCGTGGCTTCGTGGAGTTACAGCGCTGCGGACTCCTGCAACTCATCATTCCCGAACTCTCGGCTCTCGACGTAGTGGAGACCCGCAACGGCCGCGCCCACAAGAACAACTTCTACCATACGCTTGAGGTTGTCGACAACGTGGCTAAGCATAGCGACAACCTTTGGCTGCGTTGGGCTGCACTGTTCCACGACATCGGCAAACCTAAGTCGAAGCGTTGGGAACCTGCCATCGGTTGGACATTCCACAATCACAACTATCTTGGTGCAAAGATGATTCCGGGCATCTTCCGTCGTATGAAGCTGCCTATGGACGCTAAGATGAAATACGTTGAAAAGCTTGTCGACCTGCACATGCGCCCCATCGCAATTGCCGATGATGAGGTGACTGATTCTGCAGTACGCCGACTGATGAACGATGCCGGCGACGACATCGACGACCTCATGACGCTCTGCGAGGCTGACATCACGTCGAAGAATGAAGTGCGCAAGAAGCAGTTTGCCGAAAACTTCCGTATGGTACGTGTGAAGCTTGCCGACCTGAAGGAGCGCGACTACAAGCGATTGCTGCAGCCCGTTATCGACGGCAACGAAATAATGCAGATGTTCAATATGCAGCCCTGCCGCGAAGTGGGACTCCTTAAACAATATCTTAAGGATGCTGTGCTCGACAATAGGGTGCCCAACGAGCGCGAACCGCTTATGCAACTGCTCGTAGAGAAGGCGAAGGAAATGGGGCTTTCAATAAGTTGAGAATTGAGAGTTGAGAGTTATGATTACCTTTGTAAAACATCGTAATTACAATGTTATATATAATACATATAACATATCATAACTCTCAATTCTCAACTTTCAACTCTCAATTCTCTACAAATTCTTATTCTTCATGCTCTGCTGCCTACGGTATTCTGTAGGCGACACTCCGAGATGACTCTTTGTGAATTTTCCGAAGAACGACAGGTTGGGAAATTCCAGAATATCGGCAATCTCCTTTATCGACATATTCGAGTGGCTCAGATAGCGCTCAATGTTTTTCACCGTCGACTGATGAATCCATTCCAGCGCCGTTTTGCCCGTCACCGTCTTCGATACGAACGACAGATACTTAGGCGTTATGCACAGTTCGTCGGCATAACGCTTCACCGAGCGCACCTTACCCTCATTGGCAGACAGCAGGTCAGCAAACTTGCGAAACAGCAGATTCGCCTGTTTCGTCTCGCCGCCGTCGTGCGAGTATTGCACATATGGGGCAATGATGGCAAACAGCTCGTATATGGCACACTGGAACAGGCTGTGCATAATCTCCTTGTGGAAATAGCCGTGCGGCGACTTTATCTTATGCACTATTATAGAGTAATACTTCGTGATGAGAGCCTGGCGCTCGTCATCAAGGCTGATAACGGGATTGGTAGCAACATATCCTATAAGGTCGAGCACGTCGCGGTTGATGCGCATGTTGCGCTCGGCAGCAGCATACGACAGGCCGAATATCTTCGACTCGAAGTCGGGCGAAATCATATAATTGTTGTACACGTTGTTGGGCAGTCCTATCATCACCTCGCCAGCCTTTGCAGTGTATGTCTTGCCGTTGACGTCTACCTGCATACGCCCCTTGACACAGTAAGCCAACATAATCATGTCGAGTTTTACTGAGCCGTTCAGCGACTTGTCTCCTATTTGCTCGAATATCACGATGTCACCATCCGAATAGTCTGCCACTCCTTTGTCGAGAATATAGTCAAAGTCAACCTTTTGTTCCGAATTGCTGTTGATATTCATATATGTTCCTCCCTTATACGCGTTATTCTATTTCAAGTTCCTTTTCAACTGCAAAGATAGTCATTTTTGCGTAAAAAAGAACATTATAGATTTCTGTTTTTTCCTTTTATAGAAATATGTAACGTTTTATGAAAATAAAATCTGACGTATTGAACAATAGACGTTTAGGGCAAATGACAAGCCATACGAAACACAAAGTATCGCCCCAAAGCGTCAGGAATGACAAAATCACGCAATTTTGCATTATAATTCACTCACAATTGTAACTTATTAATAATAAAAGTTGTAACTTTGCAACCAATTTCAGGAATTAGTTAACAAACAAATAAACATACAAGACATGAATGTAGCAATTGTTGGAGCGAGCGGAGCTGTAGGACAGGAGTTCCTCCGCATACTCGCAGAGAGAGATTTTCCCATTGACAACCTTGTGCTGTTCGGCTCAGAGCGTTCTGCCGGAAAGAAATACACATTTAAGGGCAAGGAGTATGAAGTGAAGCTCCTTCAGCACAACGACGACTTCAAGGACATCGACGTAGCCTTCACATCGGCTGGCGGTGGCACATCTAAGGAATTTGCCGAGACCATCACCAAGCACGGTGCAGTCATGATCGACAACTCGTCGGCATTCCGCATGTGCGACGATGTGCCTTTGGTAGTACCCGAGTGCAACGCCGAGGATGCCCTCAACCGTCCACGCAACATCATTGCCAACCCTAACTGTACAACTATCATGATGGTGGTAGTGCTCAAGCCGCTTGAGGCTCTGAGCCACATCAAGCGCATCCACATCGCCAGCTACCAGAGCGCAAGCGGTGCCGGTGCAGCCGCTATGGCTGAGTTGCAGCAGGAGTACAAGGAGCTCGTCAACAACGAGCCTGTCACTGTTAGCAAGTTCCCCCATCAGTTGGCATACAACGTGATTCCTCAGATTGACGTGTTCACCGACAACGGCTACACCAAGGAGGAGATGAAGATGTTCAACGAGACACGCAAGATTATGCACAGCGACGTGCGCTGCTCTGCCATGTGCGTACGCGTAAGCTCATTGCGCTCACACTCTGAGTCGGTATGGATTGAGACCGAAAGCCCCATCAGCGTTGAGGACGCTCAGAAAGCCATCGCTGCCGCTCCTGGCTGTACACTGAAGGACGATCCCGCCAACCTCGTTTATCCTATGCCACTTGAGACAGCCGGCAAGGACGACGTATACGTTGGACGTATACGCAAGGACCTCGCCGACGACTGCGGTCTCACATTCTGGCTCTCAGGCGACCAGATTCGCAAGGGTGCAGCCCTCAATGCTGTTCAGATTGCCGAATATCTGCACAGCGTAGGCCAGATCTAATCAAGCCCTTATAATATAAGGTATATATAATTTGCAAGCCTAACGCCCTGTAAGGGCAAAAGCATCATGATTCAAAGCTTTTGCACTTACAGGGCGTTTGTCATTTAGCTATATGCTGACTAAACAAATGCATTCGTTGAATAAATTTCTAACTCATATATAATATGTATACTTTTGCGCTACTAAAAACAACCAAGATGAACTATCGCAAGGAACATATCATATACACCTTGTTGTGGATAGTATTGTACCTTTCGCCGGTGATGAGCATGTACATGCGTATGTCGACCAATCCGCATATTGATTTCTCGTGGGAGGAGATTCTCAACGCATGGAAGTTCAACACCGTGTGGGTCGTGCTGTTCTCTATACACAATTTTCTGCTTGCGCCCATACTGATTATCAAGCGACGCACATGGCTCTACACAGCGTTGGCAATGCTGTTGCTTGCCGTAACGATGTGCACACTATACGTCATGCGCCCCGATCATCGCATGCGTCATCCCAAGTCTCTTCCCCCCACCGAATGCAAACAATGCAACACTGACAAGGAATGCCCCGAATGCGAATACGACCGCCCCTACTCCAACGACCCCGAGCGACGCAAGCCTGAGATGCGTCTGTTCAGTCCGATGCCACTGTTCGGTCCGGGCGAGATGGTGGCTGTGTTCGGCGGACTGCTGCTTATGGGCATGAACCTCGGCGTGAAGCTCTACTTCCGATCGCAGGAAGCCACCGAGGCGCTAACGCAGATTGAGAAGCACGCCCTGGAACGTCAGTTGCAATACCTGAAGTATCAGGTCAATCCCCACTTCTTCATGAACACCCTCAACAACATACACGCCCTTGTCGACATCGACCCCGAGCGTGCCAAGGGTTCGATTGTGGAACTGTCGAAGCTTATGCGCTACGTGCTGTACGAGGGAAACAACAAGCTCACACCGCTCTCGCGCGAGGTGCAGTTCCTGCGCAACTACGTTCAGCTTATGTCCATGCGCTATACGGGCAACGTGAGCATCAGTCTCAATGCGCCCGACGTATTGCCCGACAGCATGCTGCCACCGCTTCTGCTCGTCATCTTCGTTGAGAATGCCTTCAAGCACGGCATCAGCTATCGCACCAAGTCGTTCGTCGAAATCAGCCTGCAGCCTCATGCCGACCGCCTGCTGTTCAGTTGCCGCAACAGCCGTCCCGAAATAAAACATGACGAAAACATGAAGGGTGGCGTAGGCCTCAGCAATGTGCGCCGCCGACTCGACCTGCTCTTCCCCAACGATTACACCCTCGACATTAAAGAGGAAGAAGATACTTACACAGTGAAATTAGAAATTCCGCTCACACAATGATAAAAACATTAGTAATCGACGACGAGCCGCTGGCATTGCAGCAGCTCGCCGCTTACGTAAAGAAAATACCGTTTCTCGATTTGGTAGCCGAATGTCAGAGTGCCATCGAGGCACGCGACATTATCAACAACGAAAGGATTGACGCCATATTTGTCGATATCAATATGCCCGACATGAATGGCATGGACTTCGTGCGCTCGCTCGCAGCGCCTCCGCTCGTAGTGTTCACTACTGCCTATTCGGAATATGCCGTAGATGGATTTAAGGTTGATGCCGTCGACTATCTGCTCAAGCCTTTCGGTCTCGACGACTTCAAGCGTGCCGCCATACGTGTGAAGCATCGCTTCGAACTAGAAAACCCTACTGCTGCCGAGTCAGCCGACAACAACGCAACCGCCAACAGCCCAGCCCCGTCAGCAACAGACGCAAGCCCTGCCGCTCACAGTGCTGCCCCTGCCGACGACGAGTCGATATTCCTCAAGACCGAGCACCGTGTGGTTCGGGTCAATATTGCCGACATACGCTACATTGAGGGAATGTCCGAATATCTGAAGGTGCACATCGAGGGTCAGCGCCCCATAATCATGCTGTTCAGTATGAAGAAGATGGAAGAGCGGTTGCCCAGCCACTTCCTGCGCATACACCGGTCGTATATTGTCAATATGAGGCATGTACAGGAAGTGACCAAGAACCGCATCGTAATGGATTCCGACACCTATCTGCCCATAGGCGATATGTATAAGGAGCCGCTTTCGGCTTATCTCGCCGACAAATACTTCGGACGCTAACGTCTCAGCACGGCGCCCTCCTGGCGCTTTCCGTCCATCATTATCTTCAGCGGGCGGGCAAAACGCACTACGCGCACATGTTCGGTCTCCATCACCGAAGGCATTGCGTCGAGCTCGCTCTTGCAGAAGAATCCTTCACCACGGTTCTCGTCGATGGTGAAGTAGCCCACGCCAAACGACGTGAGGTTCTGAAAGAAGTGCGTTCCTTGGCTCGGGTCGACACGATAGTTCTTCAGAGCCACTTCCACTATTACGCGTGCTGCCGATATGTGGGGCCACTTTACGGGTATTCCGAGCCATGAGTCGCTCGAACCCCAGCGTCCTGGTCCTACAAGCACGTAGTTTGCGCCGTTGTCAAGATACGTTTTGTTTATCTTTTCTATCTCGCGTGCTATCGTAGGATTGTCCGATGCCGTGAAGCGGTCGTCAGTTTTCACATACACAATATCCGTAACGTCTTCCGTAACGCCGTGTCCCAGCGAGTTGTGCGAGCGCAGAATGCAGTCGGCATCGGGCACGGCTGCCACGTCTTCGTCAAGCATTTGCTTGGAGTCGACAATTGGTCGTATCTGTAGCAGATACAGCGCTCCCGTGCGGTCTTGGTTGATGTTGCATGCAAACTCTATTTCTACGGGTCGTCGCATCGACTCCGCTCCATACTTCATCGACAGCTGCAACAGCTGCGGCAGGGGGAAAACGCCGTGCTGCAACACCGAGGCGAAGGTTATCACCTTGCGTCCGCTGTCGTATATTCCGTCGCGTATCACCTGGTCGTAGGGGTCGTAGGTCGAGGCGATGTAGTTGAGCGAATTGTCGCGCTCAGCCTCCTTCACCTTCAGGTTGAGTATGTTGAATCCGTCGTCCACCTTGAAGTCGTTGCCCACGTGGCGTGTGTCCAGGGCGTAGAATCGTGTCTGCGTCTCGCGCAGAGCTGTGTCCAGCTCGCTGGTCTGCAATATCTGGTTGGGATGATAGGGCGAAACGCGCAGCGTCTGACCTCCGTCCACAATGTATTTGCCCAGTCCCAGTGCCAGCGATGCTATGCCGTCTTCAGCACGTTCGTCACCGATAGGGTAGTAGTTGAGCGATCGCAGCACACCCGATATATTGGGATAGTAGCGTCCGTCATACTGCTTGCCCACCACTTCTTGCAGAATCACAGCCATCTTCTCCTGGTCTATCACGTTGCTTGTGGCTGCCATATACGCCTTCGAGTCCTTGTAGTAGACCGATGCGTACACGCCCTTGATGGCACACGCCAGCATTTCGAGCATAGCATACTTGTCTTCAAGATACGGAATCATATATGTGGAGTATATTCCGGCAAAAGGCTGATAGTGGGCATCCTCCAACAGCGAGCTCGAACGTATGGCTATAGGACACTTCACCGCCTCAAAGAAGGTGAAGAAGTCGGCTATCAGCGAGTCGGGCAACTGTGCATGAAGGAAGTGACGCAGTATCTCATCGTCCGAAGCGTCGCTCAATGCTATCTGATACAGGTTGTTCTGCTCCATGAATTGGTCGAACACGTCGGTGCAGAGCACCACGGTCTTGGGTATCTGCACACTCGCTCCGGCAAACGTATTGAAGTCGGGATGAGTCTTGATGATGTTGTCGAGGAATGCCAGACCACGGCCCTTGCCTCCCAACGAGCCTTCGCCGATGCGCGCAAAGTGCGAGTAGGCGTCAAACTTCATGCGGTCGAACACTGCCACCACGCCCAGATTCTTCATGTGGCGGTATTGCACGATGGCGTCGAATATGATTTCGCGGTGGGCGGTGATGTCCTTCAGGCGCTCCCATGTTATCTTCTTCAGATACTCCGATACGGGGAAAATGGCTCTTGCCGAAAGCCAACGGCTCATGTGATTGCGCGAGATATGATAGAGCATCGAGTCGTCTGGAATCTTGAAGATGTTGTCTTGCAGTTCCTTCAGCGAGTGTATGCGCATTATCTCAGCCTTGGTCTGCGGGTCACGGAATATGAAGTCGCCGAATCCCATATGCTCTTCCATGATGGCACGCAGGTCGATCGACATCTTCTTCGAGTTCTTGTCTACGAAACGGAATCCCTCAGCCTCCGCCTTCTCGCGGTTGGCGCTCTCCGTACTCTCCACAATCAGCGGCAGATAAGGATTGTCCTTATGTATATCGCGCAGCAGTTTGAGTCCAGCCTCACTGTCCTTTACGCCATTGATGGGGAATCGCACGTCGCTTATCACGCCCAGCACATTGTCGGAGTATTTGGTGTATAGCGCCATTGCCTCCTCGTAGTTGCGTGCCAGCACCACCTTTGGTCGTCCGCGCATACGCAGCGTGGCGGCATGGCGGTTGAGTGCCTCAGTAGAGAAGCGTTTGCTTTGTGCAAGTATATAATTATATAGGTTGGGGAGTATTGAGCTGTAGAAGCGTATGCTGTCTTCTACAAGCAGCAGCATCTGGACATTACCTTCCTGGATATCGTGGTCGAGATTCATCTTGTCCTCGATAAGTTTAATGATAGACAGAATGAGGTTTGTGTTGCCCAGCCAGCAGAAAACGTAGTCGAATATCGACAGGTCCTCGTTCTCCATGCGCTTCGTTATGCCGTGCGAGAAAGGCGTCAGCACCACGCAGTGAATCTTGGGAAATCCCGCCTTGATGTCGCGTGCCACCGAGAAGGCGTCGTTGTCGGCATTGCCCGGCATACATATCACGAGGTCGATGTTCATGGTGCGCAGCACTTGATATGCTTCTTCCGATGTGCTCACCTGTGTGAACGTAGGCGGATAGCGCAGTCCCAGCTCCACATACTCGTTGTATATCTTCTCCTCCACACGTCCGTCGTCTTCAAGCATGAAGGCGTCGTAGGGATTTGCCACGATGAGCACGTTGTATATGCGACGCATCATAAGATTCACGAACGTCACATCTTTCAGGATAAACTTGCTGTATTCTTGTGGTATCATAGATTTAGTTTCCTCCTATATCTTTAATTTTTAGGTGTTTAACAATACAAATTTACACATTTAATTATAAAATCAGTAATTTTGCACTGACAAACATTTAATTAGCTTTACACTTATAGGTTTATGACACGTATATTGATTGTTGAGGACGACATAGCTTTCGGAACAATGATGCAGACATGGCTCAAGAAGAAGGGATTCGATGTGGACAAAGCCACGTCGGTAGGCGCTGCCGTGCGCCTCATCGAGGAGAAGCCTGCCTACAATCTTGTGCTTAGCGACCTCCGTCTGCCCGACCGCGACGGACTGGAACTGCTGGCATGGTTGCACAAGCACTGTATGCCAATCCCCTTCATCGTCATGACCAACTATGCCGAAGTGCAAAACGCAGTATTGGCTATGAAGTCGGGCGCTGCCGATTATATCGCCAAACCCATTCAGCCCGACATCCTTCTGAGCAAGATTAAGGATGCGTTGCAGAATAACACCACCTCAACAAAACAACAAAACAACTCAAACAACACCACAACAACACCTCAACCCAACAACACAAATAACAACACAACAACACCTCAACACCTCAACCTTTCCTCTCGATTTATCGAAGGAAACAGCGACGCGTCCCGCCAGCTCTACAGCTACGTCAGTCTTGTTGCGCCAACGCCTATGTCTGTGCTCATACTCGGAGCGTCGGGCACGGGCAAGGAGTATGTAGCTCGTCGCATACACGAGCAGAGCCAGCGTGCCGGCAAGCCATTCGTGGCACTCGACTGTGGTGCCATTCCTCGTGATGTGGCTGCATCTGAATTCTTCGGACACAAGAAGGGTGCCTTCACAGGAGCCGATACTGACAAGCGTGGAGCCTTTGAGGCTGCCAATGGTGGAACTTTGTTTCTTGATGAGGTTGGCAATCTGAGCTATGAGGTTCAGGTGCAGCTGTTGCGTGCCTTGCAGGAGCGTCGTGTGCGTCCGTTGGGCAGCACCGAGGAGCGCCCCATCGACATACGTCTTGTGGCTGCCACCAACGAGAATCTGGAACAGGCTGTAGCCGAAGGCCGTTTCCGTGAAGACCTCTACCATCGTCTCAGCGAGTTCACCATATACATGCCTCAGCTCTCCGAGCGTGGCACCGATCTCTACCTCTTCGCCGACCTCTTCGTCCGCCTTGCCAACGAAGAACTCTCGCGCCATGTTGAGGGCTTCGACGCACGTGCCGCCGAGAAACTGGCTTCCTACTCATGGCCCGGCAATCTGCGCGAGCTCAACAACGTCGTTAAGCGTGCCGTACTCATGGCGCGTGGCGCATACATCACGCAAGACGAACTCTCCGCCGCCATGGGTCCTGTACGTCAAGAACCCATCACCGCCCTCCATGATGCCGACGCCGAGCGCCAGCGCATCCTCAACGCCCTACAGCAATGTGGCGGCAATAAGTCGAAGGCTGCAAGAATGTTGGGGATTGACAGGAAGACGCTGTATAATAAGTTGGGGTAAGAAGCCCCAAAAAAGCCCCACAAAGCCCCACCCCCGGCCCCTCCCCCGTAGGGAGGGGAGTAGTATGATTTGTCTGGTAATTTTAACGACAATAGTCAACAATAATAAAAGCATCATTACTCCATTGCACAAAAAAAATTGTCAACCATTGTCTGTATTGTCGTTAAAACTAAAAATATAAAGCCAGTTGTTTTTAAAACGACAATATTGACAATGTTCAACAATAATAAAAGCATCATTACTCCATTGCACAAAAAAAATTGTCGACCATTGTCTGTATTGTCGTTAAAACTAAAAATATAAAGCCAGTTGTTTTTTAAAACGACAATATTGACAATGTTCAACAATTGTAAGAGCAACCTTTGTTTATTATGTTGCGGTGTTGAGAGGTTGTTGTAGTGTGGTTTGACAAAAAAGTCAGTCTTTTTCTTTGCCGTTCGTCAGAAAAAGTGTGAATTATGGAAAGAAGTATCTATACGAAACGGTACCATACCCTCCTACATTAACAAATCATACCACTCCCCTCCCTACGGGGGAGGGGCAGGGGGTGGGGCTTTTCGTTTTTTTTATCCCCTCCAGCACCCTTCTAAACATCTCCACCAACTCCCCTCTCTTCTCTACCTCCGTCGTCAGTATCCGCTCTGGCGTCAGCTCCACCAGCCACTCCACATCATTGGGCATAAGCATTTTCAGTAGTGGCATGGCTTTATGAGCAGCCTTGGCTACAGCTGTAGTGTCATTGGGATTGTTGAGCATGGCGAGATATTCTTCTATCGACTGTCGGGTGTCGGCAATGATTTGTTGTTCCGATTCGGGGTCGCCTTCGGCAAAGACGAGAAGAGGGGCGAATATGCTGTTGTCGGTTTGGGTGACTGGCGTTGATGCAGTCGGGGCACTGATGCGCGGAGCGATGCCTGTGAGCTGACACAGCGTGGCAGCGAGCGTCTGCACGTCAAACGGCTTGAAGAGGCAGGCGTCGAAGCCCTCGGCACGCAGTTCGGAGTAGATGCTCTGGTCGTGAGCCGTCATGGCAACCGTCTTCACACCCTTGCGGTCGATGCGTCGGAGCATCTCCCTACCGCTCATCTGAGGCATCTCTATATCAGTGAACACCAGTTGCGGACGCAATCTGCCTATCATCTCAATCGCCTCGTCGGCACTTGCTGTGACGTGTATGTCGAGGTCGACATCCTCCATACGAGCCATCATCTCGCCCAACAGCTGCAATTGCAAGCGGTCGTCGTCGACGATTACTACCTTTATAGTGCGTGATACTGACGGTGCGGCAGCAGTGGCGACAGTCTTCACTTCGGCAGAAGCCTCGCTCACAGCCTTTCCTATTGTTTCTGCCGACTGTGTGTTGTCGATGTCTACGGGCAGCGTCACCGTAAACTTCGAGCCTTTGCCTTTTTGCGAAACCACACGAATCGTTCCACCCAACATGTTCACAGCTTCGCGCGTTATGGACAGTCCCAGTCCTACGCCCTCCTTGCCCTGCGCATCGGGCAGACGTGTGAAGGCGTTGAATATGCGCTGCTGTTCGCTCTCGGTCATTCCGCTGCCCGTATCAGCCACGCTCATTGTGAGTTGCGATCCGCAGAGTGCAGCCGACACGGTGATGGAGCCTTGGTCGGTATACTTCACGGCGTTGCCAATCAGATTGTTCATAATCTGGCGTATGCGGAACGCATCGCCCATACACATGCGGTCGACACCCGTGCGCAGACTGCACTCCACCTCCAGATTCTTGCCGCTTGCCACGGGCCGCGCCTGTGTGGCGCAGTCGCTTACGAGCTGCGCCGGATTGAAGCTCACGACGTGCGTAGTAGCCTTGCCGCTCTCAAGCTGATGATAGTCGAGCAGCGCACCCACGAGTTGCAGCAGATGTTCAGCCGACGAACGTATGCTGTCGAGATAAGCTACGGGCTTGGGCTGGCTCACCCACTCGCCGAGCAGAGCGATGAATCCCGATATGGAGGCCACGGGCGCCTTAATGTCGTGCGTTATGGTGAGCAGCAGTCGCTGTCGCTGCTGCATGATTCGTTCGGTCTCGTTCTTTGCGGCAATGATGCTCTCGTGGTCGCGGCGCTGTCGGCGTATGTCGCGCAGCGTGTACACAATCAGCACAATGGCTGCACCAATGGCAAGCAATGCCAGCATGGCTATCTTCATCATCGTGGAGCGTCGCGCCTGCATGTCGGCATTGATGGCACGCTGCATGGCGTTGTGCTCGTCGGCCTGTATGTCCTCAAGCATCTGCCCCGTGCGCCATGCCAGCTGAATGCTTACGAGCTTGAGCGAGCGTGTACGGCTGCCGATGGCGTCCTGTCGGCGCGTGTCAGCCCGTTTTATCTCGTGATGTATGTCGGTGAGAGCCTCAGCCACCGAGTCGGCAATGTTGATGCCCTGCGCCATGGCAGTGGAGTCGGTGCGTCCGCTGTGCATGGTCGTGGCTATGGTGTCCGAGCGCTGTCGGCGGAAGGCGTCGCCCAGTCGGCGGAAGAATCCGCGTCGGGTGCTCACGATGTTGTACACCGTCTCGCGGTTGCTGGCACTGGTTATCTCGTTGGGATGAATCACTACCGAGTCGCGTCCGCTCTGCAAGTCGTGCACCTTACGTGCATACACGGCGTCGCCCGAAGCGTCGGCAAGGATGTTGAGCACCATCATGGCGTTGTCGCGCTTGGCACCCATAAGGTTGGCAAGCGTGTCCATGCGCAGTGCCTTCACCGAGTCGGACACGAGTTGCTTCAGCTGCATAGCCTTGCGTTGCGACTCAGCTATCGACGAGGCGAAGCGGTTCCACTGTCGGGTGTCGCCCATCATCACCGAGCGTTCGGCGTTGGCAGCGTCGAGCATGCTGTACACAAGACTGTCGACGATGTTGCGTCGTTCCATCAGTCGCTCCGAGGCGGTATTGAGAGCCGTCAGCGAGCGCGTACTGTCGTACACCATCTGCGCTGCGAGCACAAGCACAATGGCAAGAATGGCATAGCCGGTGATTATCTTCAGACGTAACGTGCGGTAGTTCATACGTGATTGTTGTTGTTTATATTGAGTGCGAAGTTACAGAATTATTCGCAAAACGCCAAATCGCCACCACTCAGCTGTGTTAGTGCAGCTTCTGTGGCAGCGATTTGCAATCCTTAAGACAATAGCTTTTTACCTTGGTTTATTAAACGGTCTCTGGCTTAGCAGGAGTGGCTGGTGTAGCCGGTGTAGCCGGAGTCTTTGTTGAGTCGGTAGTGGTTGTGTCTACCTCAGCAGTGTCGTTTGCGATGTAGAGAGCCAGGTCGAGAGCTTCTTCCTTGGCAGGAGTAGCAGGCTCTGTCTTTGTTGTGTCCTCTACGGGCTGAGTCTTCGTTGTGTCGGTGGTGTCAGCCACTTCAGTGTTGTAGCCCTTCATAGATGTTGCTGACTTGGTAGCAAATGAGTTGCTTGCCGATACCATTACCATCATTGCGATTGCTGCGAAAACTAACTTCTTCATAATTGTCAAATTTTAAATTGTTATTATTAATATGCGAAATCGAATCCCGGCTTCAACCACTCGTCTGCTCCACTCGTTGTGTAGAACTTGTAGTGTGTTGTGCCGTTCGCTTATTAAAATGCAACGGCCGTGCCAAAAAATCGCAGCCATCGCATAACATACTGATTATCAACGTTTAAGAAGAAATATCACAAAAGTGTGACATTGTGGAAATGTGGGGAAAGTGTGGAAGGGGTGTGGAAATTTTCTACAGAAAGACAAACAAAGCCCCAAAACTACCCATCCACACCCCTCTGCATCTCCTTCGGCGTTACGCCATACGTCTTGCGGAAGGCGTGGTAGAAGCTGGAGGTGTGTTCGAAGCCGCAGCGGAAAGCAATTTCGTCGACGCTCAGTTTGGGGTCGGTTTCGAGCAGATGGCGTGCACGCTTCATCTTTATCTTCAGTATGAACGAGGCAGGCGAACTGCCTGTGAGCGTAACAATCTTGCGATGGAACTGTCGCGAACTCATGCACAGCTTTTCGGCGAGCGTGTTCACGTCGAGCTGTTGCTTGTCCATGAGCAGATAGATATGGTCTACCGTCTTGGCGAGGAATCGGCGTTCGGCATCCGTCAGCTGTGGCTCCTGCTGCTGTGGCTCCTTGGTGTTGGTAGCGTTGTCGCCAAACTTGCTGCGCAGCGAGCGCTGGCGGTCGAGCAGACGTTCCACGATGGAGCGCAGCTCGTCTACGTTGAACGGCTTTGCCAGATAAGCGTCGGCACCAGCCTCTATGCCCTCGATGCGCTCCTGATCGGAAATCTTTGCCGTTACGATGACGATAGGAATATGATTCACCACATCGTTCGAGCGAATGCGTCGGCACAGTTCCAGACCGTCCATGCCCGGCATCATCAGGTCGGTTACGACGAGGTCGGGCACAATGTCGATTGCCTTCTTCATTCCGTCCTCACCGTTCGTAGCGTAAGCCACGGCATAGCGTTCGCTCAGCACATCGCCTATATACGCCGCAATGTCGCGGTTGTCCTCAATGACGAGCACCGTGCACTGGTTGTCATCGGCTTCGGTGTCCACGAGTTTCTTCTCCTCAGTGGGCAGTTCGGGGGCGTTGTCCACCGTCTGCTCATTGAGCTTGATGTCGCTCTTGTTGGTTATCGGAATCTGGATGTGGAACGTCGTTCCCTTGCCCACCTCACTCTTTACACTGATCTCACCATGCACCGCGTCGATTATCTGCTTCACCAGAGCCAGACCTACGCCCGTGCCCAAATTCTTCGAGTCGGTCTCACCCTGATAAAATGGCTTGAAGGCGTTTTCGGCAGTCTTCTGGTCCATTCCCTCGCCCGTGTCGGTCACATCCGCAAAGAAGCTGTCGCCCTCGCGCCATAAAGCTATGTTTATCTTGCCGTAGTCGGGTGTGAACTTTAAGGCGTTGGATATGAGGTTGTTGAACACCTTATTGACATAGTCGGGCACGAAGTCCATCGTCACGGGTTGCTTGAAATACAGCTGCAGGTCGATGTTCTTGCTGCGTGCATAGTCGCGATAGGTGTCCACGAGCATGGATATGTAGGTGGTTATGTAGCCGTTGCGCCAGTCTAAGTTGCCCATCTGCGACTTTATCTTCGATATGTCGAGCAGCTGGTTGATGAGTTGCAGCAGACCGTAGCCCTGGCGTTCGATGGATTGCACGCTCTGCTTCAGTTCGTCGGGCGACTTGCCTGGCAGGTCGCGGCTCATGCCGAGAATCACGGTGAGCGGCGTGCGGAACTCGTGGGTGATATTGGTGAAGAAGCTCTCGCGCATCTCTGCGAGGCGTTTCAGAGCCAGGTGGTTGCGGCGGTGAATGCGCTGCACGTAGAAGAACACCACCAGTGCGCTTATCAGTATCACCACAACGATGGTGAATACTACGGAGTAGATGTATCGTGCCGCACGCTCGCTCTTGAGGTTCATGTTGGCTTCGTGCATCACACGAGCCTGATGGTTGCGCTCTATGAGCAGACCCGCATTCTGTATGCGGTTGACCTTCTCCATGTCGATGACGCTGTCTTTCATGGCGGCAGCATTCTCGTGTGCCGTCAGCGCCGCGTTGTAGTTGCCCGTGCGCTTGTATAGCTTATAATATAAGGTGTACACCTCAGCCAGATGCTCGTTCGACTTGATTGCGCGTGCCGTGTGCAGAGCCTTGTCGAGATACTCCAGCGCCTTGGCATCATTGCCCTTGGTGGTGTAAACGCCAGCCAGAGCGATGAGCGGACCTATGGCGTGCCACTCGTCTTTCGACGACTGCAACTGTCGGTAAGCCGTATCATACTCCGATATCGCCTTGTCGTAGTCGTGCTCCTTCTCGTACAGCGAACCGAAGGAGATATGGCACAGCGCCACGCCGAGCGTGTTGCCTATCTGCAGGTTGAGTCCCATAGAGCGGCGGTAGTACATCCACGCCGAGTCCAACTGTTCGCGGTGGCGGTATATTGAGCCTATGTTGGCATAGTTGATGGCTTGTCCGAGGGTGCTGTTCAGCTCACGTTCGCCTGCCAGCGCCAGTCGCAGCGCACTGTCGGCACGAGCGTAGTTGCCGAAGGTGAGGTAGATGTTGCCCAGTCCGTTGAGCGATACCACCCGGTTTTTCTTAGCAGTGTACGATGAGTCGGTGCTCTCCTTGCAGATATTGAAAGCGCGATAATGGTAGTCTTGCGCCATGTCGAGCACCCCCATTCGCCTATAATCGGTGCCGATATTGTTCAGTGCCTGCACCACCTCAAGCGTGTCGCCCAGCGTCTCCGCCTGCTTCAGTCCCTCGCTGTGCATGCGCAGCGCATCGTCGAAACGGCTCTCGTTGCGCATCAGTTTTCCCATCTCTCTATAAGCAATGATGCTACCCAGCATATTGCCCTCACGCTCCATGCGCTTCTGTATCATGGAGATAGTGTCAATATTGTGCGAAGAGGACACTATGCTGTCCAATGCCTTGCGTTCGGCAAGGGAAATCCTTACTGGTTTCTCTCCACAAGAAACCAGCATCAAGCACATAATAATGTACCACATAACAGTGGCAGCGTTAAGTCGTAGGTTGTGCATAGGCGTAAAAATAATATTATTTTAAGGTTGTATGTGCAAAGATAGCGAATAATATGGAAAAATCAGACAATTTATATAGAAAAAAAAGCCCCACCCCCTGCCCCTCCCCCGTAGGGAGGGGCAGGGGGTGGGGCTTTTCGGGGGAATGGGCTTTTCGGGGTGGGGCTTTCTGTGGCTTTTTGTGTTCATACATTTCCCCTGATTCTCAACCACTTACACCATTCAAATGTCCGATTAGAACAATTTAGCACAATGCAAATTGTCCGATTATCACACAATTTTGTCCAATTATCACACTATACATAGTTGAATTTATGCGTAAATTTGCGACACCAAGACTAAACAAGACTAACGCAAGCGTGCAGTCAGTTGACAAGTGGAGGTAATTGGCAGTTTGTGATAAAACGCTAATAATAACTCTCTTCATAACACCATACAAGAACAACAAAACTCGCCGACACCTCCACTTGTTAACTGACACTTTAAAAGAGACGACTACGCCATACGTGAAACTTATAAACCTAAAGCTATGAGTCAAACGGACAAATATATACGGCAAGACAGCCGCCGACACAAGACCGACGAAACCGAGCAGTATCTGGAAGATCGCGCCCAACTGCTCGACACTATCCGCGAGATGATAAACGTGGAGATAGACCGACGTGGCGGCTGTATGCAGGGTGGAGCCATCCCCCAAAAACCTCCACCCGAAGACGAACACCGAAAACTTACTTTCCTACAATGGCTCAAAAACTTGATATAAACGACACAACACAGAATAATATAAAATATATAAACAATCTAAATTAATAAAGTATGAATACAAGACGAACTAAACCGCTCATTCCGCTATTCAGTGGCAGATGGGCAAGAGTAGGGCTCAGCGTATTGCTTACAACGCTCGCTTTCGTCGGTGCTCAGGCGCAGACAGCTGGCGAGGGCATAGCTAATCCGCCACGCGATACCAATAAGGAACTGCGCACCAACAAGTGGAGCATTTATGCTCAGGGCGGACTCTCATGGGCTAACGGCGTGTGGTATCAGAACTTCGACGCCAAGTCGAGCTACAAGCAGTCGCCTGCTGTAGGCGGTGGCATCGACTTCACAATCCGCCCATGGATACGTGTAGGTGCCGACTACCTCTGGTCGCGCTATCGTCGCGAACAACGCTTCTCGGTGATTGACAACAAGGTGATGCCCGTCAAGACCTACGGCAACTATATGATGAACACCCACAACATCAAGCTCGGCGTACAGTTCAACTTTATGGAGTTCTGGCCAGCACGCAAGGCTCAGTGGTTCAACATCTGGTTGGGCACCGGACTGGGCGGCACTCTGGCACGAGGCAACGAGTACGGTATGTGGATCAACAACACCAAGACCGAGAACGGTACAAGTTCATCGATTGGCAGCGACGCCAACATCAGCAACGACGGTACTGTCACCATTACGGGC
>OIZO01000346.1_pt1 | contig 33404 bp, 37 predicted proteins | sample 1588551 | NCBI WGS metagenome assembly OIZO01 (sample SAMN03283271) | human gut metagenome | biome: human-associated habitat; material: feces | host: Homo sapiens | place: Peru | collected 2012 | reverse complement strand
ATTTATTGCCATGATAGCCGATAAGCTTAGCCTGCGCCTAAAACGCTGCTCGTAAGGGTTTAAACGCTTATTAAAATTTTAACGCCAGGGCACCCTGCCGGCAAGGGCTGCAATAGCTCAGCGCTCGTTTTAAAAACGGGCGCTGCTTTTTAAAATGGCCTTAAAAAATTGGCTTTTTTTGCAAAAAAGGCCTTGCAAAGCAATCGGCAGTGTGGTATAATACTAAAGCTGCCTGTTAGACGGTACATTTTTTGTTGCCCGCAGGCGCACAAAATTCACACACGCTTACTGCTGGACGGGCAGGTGGCAGGTAACTGTTATCCCGCCGAGTTTTTGGTAAGTGTGGAGGTTTTAACCTTAGGAGGAAAATAAAATGGCATCTGTAGTATCTATGAAACAATTGTTGGAGGCCGGCGTACACTTCGGTCACCAAACTAGAAGATGGAACCCCAAAATGGCCGAGTACATCTTCACCGAGCGGAACGGCATTTACATTATTGACCTGCAAAAAACCGCCAAAAAATTAAACGAGGCTTATGCCTTTGCGCGCGATTTAGCCGCCGAGGGAAAAGACATTTTGTTTGTTGGTACCAAAAAGCAAGCGCAGGAATCTATTAAAGAAGAAGCCGTTAAGTGCTCTATGCCTTATGTTAACGCCCGTTGGTTGGGCGGTATGCTTACCAACTTCCGCACCATTCGCCGCCGCATTGACCGCTTAAATCAGCTGCGCAAAATGGAGGAGGACGGCACTTTTGACCTTTTACCGAAAAAAGAGGTTATTAAGCTGCGCCTTGAAATTGAAAAACTGGAAAAATTCATGGGCGGCATTCAGGATATGAAAAAGATTCCCGGCGCGCTGTTTATTGTTGACCCGCGCAAGGAGCGCATTGCTGTTCAGGAAGCCAAAAAATTAGGCATCCCGATTATTGCTATTGTTGATACCAACTGCGACCCGGATGAAATTGACGCTGTTATTCCCGGTAACGACGACGCAATTCGTGCGGTTAAGCTAATTTCTGCTACCATTGCCGCCGCTGTTATTGAGGGCCGCCAAGGCGAGCAGGACGCTCCAGAGGCCGAGCAGGCTGCCGGCGAGCAAGCTGTTGAGGAAGCCCCGGCAGAGGAAAAAGCTGAATAATTTTTAATAAAAATTTTAACGGAGGAAGTTATTATGGCATTTACTGCTAAGGATGTTCAGGCGCTGCGTGAAAAAACCGGCTGCGGTATGATGGACTGCAAAAAAGCTTTGGTTGAAACCAACGGCGATATGGAACAAGCAATTGTATTTTTAAGAGAAAAAGGTTTAGCACAACAGGCCAAAAAGGCCGACCGTGTTGCAGCCGAGGGCATGGTTTACGCTACGGTTGAAAACGGCGTTGGCGTTGTTGTTGAGCTGAACGCCGAGACCGACTTTGTTGCCGGCGGCGATTTATTTAAAGCATTGACCAAAGATGTTGCCGAGGTTATTTTAAAGAAAAACCCGGCCGATGTTGAAGCTTTGTTGACCGAAACCAACGACGAAGGTAAAACGGTTAACGACATGATTCAAGAGGTTTTCTTAGCCGTTCGCGAAAACATTAAGGTTCGCCGTTTTGCCCGGTTTGAAGGGGTTTTAACCTCTTATGTTCATGCCGGCGGTAAAATTGGCGTTCTGGTTCGGTTCGATGCCGATCCGTCCGTTTCTGGGAACCCCGTGTTTGAGGAAATGGGAAAAGATGTTGCCATGCAAATTGCTGCGGTAAACCCCTCTTATTTAGACAAATCCAGCGTTTCGGACGAGGTTTTGGCTAAGGAAAAAGAAATTTTGGTTGAGCAGATGAAAGAAGACCCCAAAATGGCCAACAAGCCCGAGCAGGTTTTACACAAAATTGTTGAGGGCAAAATGGGCAAATACTTTAGCGAAAACTGCTTAATGCAGCAGGAGTTTGTTAAAAACGGCGATTACACCGTTGAAAAGTATGTAGAAGCCAAGGCCAAAGAGCTTGGCACCGCCGTTAAGGTTGCCGAGTATGTTCGCTTTGAAAAGGGCGAGGGTATTCAAAAACGGGAAGACAATTTTGCCGACGAAGTTGCCGGTATGATTAAATAATTTTGTTTTTGCCGTCTTAAATTTGGTTTTTAAAGCCGAGTAGTTATTTGGTTCGTTTGGGCTGCCGTTTTCGGCAGCCCTTTTTTGCTGTTTTTAGCTTTGTTTTGCAAACCTAAAAACAACCAAATAATTTTTTAAAAAAGGGGTTGAAAATTTTAAACAAATGTGTTATTATAATATGGCGCAGTTAAAGCGCGTTTAAATAGCATGGGCCATTAGCTCAGTTGGTTAGAGCGACCGGCTCATAACCGGTTGGTCCGGGGTTCGAGTCCCTGATGGCCCACCATTTAATTTTATAATATAGGGGTATAGCTCAGTTGGTAGAGCAGCGGTCTCCAAAACCGCGTGCCGAGGGTTCAAGTCCTTCTGCCCCTGCCACCGAAAAACCGCTTAACTAAGCCATTTCTGCGAGGTTGAGCGGCTTTTTGTTTGTTCGATTTTGTTCACAAACCGTCATTTTGGGGTTTATTTGGGGTTTATTGTTTTAAAATTGGGGTTTGTAGTGGGGTTTATTCCAATAAAAAAAAGCGCCCGCCAAAGCAGCGAACACTTGACAAAATTTTATTGTGTGCTATAATAAGGGTGGATAAGGCGAACCGATAGACGGTTAGCCCCAAAATAATTAGCTAAAGATTTAACCGCTTAGTTTGCAGACCGGGCGGTTATTTCTTTTTTATTGCAATGACTGTATATAAAACAACAATTAAAATGATGATTATGTACTCCATTGGCAACACCCCCTTACAGGGGCAAGACTTAACCGCCTACCGTTTCAGGCTCACCTTATCACATTGCCTATTATAACAGCCCCCGACAGATTTTGCAACCGCTTTTTCTGCCGGGGGCCGTTTCTTATATTATTGCTTTTTCTCTTTCGCTTGTATGCGCTTTTAACCAGCTTTTAAGGCGGTTTATTGTTTCGGGTAGGTTTCCATCTTGCTCATAGCGTTCCGGGTGTTGTAGGCGGTCATTTAAGGCGTTTAGCTGCCATATATAATCACTTACCATTGGAACATCAACAATCGGCAATGTTTGGCCCGTTGGTTGGCCGTTTTTATTTACAATGGTTGCCTGGCCTATAACGGGGAAAGCTAAACCGGGTGCTACTTCGTATGTCATTTTCATTTTTAAAAACTCCTATCTGTAATGTACCTGGAGCGGAAAGGCTTATTTGCTGTGCCGCTCCCAAATTATTTATTGTGCCATTTCCATAAACCCGTTAAGGTATGGCCGAATGTGCGTTAATTCGTCCTTTATATCCTCTGTAAGCGCTTTTAGGGTTAAAATATCCTCTATTGCTATGCAAGCCAAAATAAGCGCTGCAGCGGTTTCTGCGGGTATTTCAATTGTTGTTTTCATTAGCTGCGCCCCTTTAAACCACGTTAAAGCGGCGGCTTTCGGTTTCCTTGGTAAACTGTGCGGCAAGCTCCGGCATGGCTTTTTTTAATGCGGTGGTATCAATGCGGCTGCTTTTAACCGTTTTATAGCGTACCTTGTAAATGTCTACCGCTATTTCCTCTACGCCCTGGGCCGTCATGGTTACCTTTATGCTGTTCTCTATGGCGGTAATTTCTGCCGCTAATTCATCGGCCATTGCTTTTAGTTCTTTAAGCTCTCTAACCTTGTTTGTAATTTCTGTTTTGCTCATTTTAAAAAACTCCTTATAATTTTGTTGCAAAACCATAAGAAATATGATATACTGTATTTATCATACTTCGGTATGGCGTTTTAAGGCTTTGCTCGCTCTTGGTTGTTTGGGGCAAAGTCTTATTTTTGTGCAGCGTTCTATACCGTTTTTAACAGCCTAACGGCGCGATATATTTCGCAATTCACTTTAAGCAGCTTTTTTTCGCCTCTCTTTGTTGCTGTAAGCATATTATAGCACATTGTGCAATGTACTTCAATTGGCATATTGCACAATGTTCTCAAAGTGTATTTGTTCATTTCGACCATTGCATAATGTTCTATGTTTTGCTATAATAATGTTGTAAAAAAGAAATTTTTCACAAAAACATTAGATAATTTATAAAGGGGTGAAATTATGGCTTTTAAAGACAAAGAAAAAGCTATTAAGTATAACAATGAATTTAATAAAAATGCCTATGACCGCATAAACTTAACTTTGCCAAAAGGTGAAAAAGAAGTAATAAAGGCCCACGCCAGCAAGACGGGCGAAAGCGTAAACGGCTTTATCAACCGTGCCATAGACGAAACAATAGACCGCGACCAAACCCGAACGGAGGGGGAGCAATGAAAACCTACACAATAATAGGCGGTGTAAACGGCACCGGCAGCAGAAAAGTAGCAATTTAGGCCTTGCCGGGCTTGACAACCCTTAAAGGTATGCTATAATATTATTGGGCTGCGTTATGTTTTCCTAAAAATGCTTGCTTTTACCTTTCAACTAATCGTTTCCCTTTTATTTTTACTTTCTTTGGATAAAGCCGCCTGCTTAATAAAGTGGGTGGTTTTTCCTTTTGCGGTGTATTTGGAGCAATAACAAACCCGGCAGCGTTTAATTACACTGCCGGGCTTTTTCTTACCTGGTTTGCCTTTAAGGCCTAACCGGGCTTTTTATTATGGCTTATTTAAGGCCCATTGCTTTGCGGGCGGTTTCAAAGCCGAAAACATCATTGAAATTAATTTCGGTTGCCTTTTCCTGGTCGGTGAATTCAACACCCAGCTTTTCGGCCGTTTCAAATAGATTTCGGTTTAACTGGGTGAACACCAGCGCAGGGCTGCCAACAGTTAGGGCTGCAGCCGTGCCAATAAAGCCGTTGTATGTTTCCTCAATATCAAAAATATATTTGCCAATATCGGAATTAACGCTGTTTTTATCTAAAGCAGCTTGCAAAACCTCTAAGGCGTTTTTATTGCCGGCAAAGTAGTTAATATAGCCGGTAACGGTTTGCCGCGGGATATTTTTGCCCAGGGTTTCAATAACTGCAACCGCATTATTTAAAGCGCCGTTTTCGGGGTCAACAAACTTTTCGTTTAATTGCTCACTGGCCGAAATTCTTTCGAGCGCGTCAACCATTTTTTTGCTTAATTCCTCGGCCTTGGGTTTATAGGCCGCTAAAAGTTCGTTGATTTTCTTTTCTTTGCCGGCTGGTGAAAGAAGTGTATCAGCGTTAATTTCACCTCTTGCGGCGTTAATGGTTTGCCGCATTTTGCCAAACTCGTTGATATAGTCTTTTACTACAACAGTTAATGTTTTTGTGATTTCATGATTAATAGCCATTTTTTATTGCTCCTTTAAATTATGTTTTTGTTTATTGGTTTGTTGGTTTTTAATTGCTTGCTAAACTTTCAAAGCTGCGGCCCCCTTTAACTAAATATGCTTATTTAAAATATGCCCTAAATTTGGCTTGTACGGCGTTTTTATCTTAGCAATGAATTTATATTGCTAAGTGTTAAAAAGCCGCTCTTGCACCGAATTTTGCGGTCGCTGGCCGTTTAAGGGCAATATTCCAAATGCTTTATTTGCTCTTGATTTTGTCATAGTGTATAAGCACTTTAAATTGGCCGTAGCTGTATGCTGTGCCGTGCTTTTTGTTATAGGTTTCAATTTGCTTTACATCTTTGTATATATCGGCATTTTTTCTATATTTGCGGTATAAGCTGCTGGTCTTTTCCCGGCGGCGTTTGTAGCGTTCTAAATCTAAACAATGCCGGCACTTAATAACCTGTCTTTTGTGCTGTGCAATTATCGTTCTGCCGCAGCTTTCGCAGATGTATTTATAAAGCTTTTTTTGTTCGTCCATTTTTCGGCCCTCTCTTGGTTCGTTCACGGTTTAAGCCCGTGTTTTTTTCGGTGTTCGTTCGCTGTTCGCTCCTCATAGCCTGTAACGCTTTCGAGCGGTGCAAGACAAAAACTGGCCCTTTTAACGGTGCGCAAAATTGCGGTATAAATTGGTTTGCCGGTGTGATAATCAAACCTAATTTCAAGCCCTGCAGCGTAGCACTCTAAACCGTCAAAATAAACTTTGAGCCAATCCGGCAAAAGTTCTTTAATACCATGTATGTTGCCCTTTAAAAGCGCTGTCGCATGGCACAGTGTTAAATATTTCTTATATTCCATTGCTTTTTACCCCCTTTTTTAATGGTCTGTCGCTCTTGCCACTATGGGTGGCACTAAGCCCGTCACCATTGAAAACCCTTTATTTATGCGGCTTTACCTCTATTTATACTACCTATAGTGACAAGAAAAATATAATAAATATATATATAGTAATATAATATATATATACATAATACTTTTGACGCTTTTTTTGTTTGTCTTTGACAGCAAAGGGCCAAAAACCGCATGGTTAAGCCAACTTTAGCGGCGACGGGCAAATTTACAAGGTCTGCAGCAAGTCTATGGTTACTTATAATAGCTGCGTTTCCAATAGCGTTGCATTTTGAATTTAGGAAAATATGCCCTGTCCGGCGCGCGTTTCCAACCGTCAATGTTTTGCATAATAACAGACAATTCAGCGCTATCGCGCCGTGTCATTTTCTCAAAGGTAGGTTGGTTTAAAGCGTAATGCCATAACTGGTAACTGCACACTTTGTTTTTATCAATTAAAAAGTCCTCAATTAAACCAACGCGCGGGTCTTCCTCGGTTGCGTTTTCTTGCTCTCTTTTAAATTCCTGTTCGAGCTCTTTTTTGGGGAACGGCGGCAGTTCTTTTTTATCGTATTTTGCTTTTGCCTCGCCCCAGCATTGCTCTATATACTGCTTTATTTCGCTTTCACGGTTAAAAATGTCGCGCCCGTTACTGTTTACTACAACCGGCAAAAATCTGCGGTTGCCGGTTCGGTCGGTCAAACACTGCGTTTTGTTTGTTGTACCAATAAAAATACAACTTCTTAAAATATCCCTTGAAAATTTATCGTAAGGCATACGGTAACGGTCGGAAACTCTTGTAATAAAGCTTTTAACTGCTTCAACTTCTTTTGCCCTGGTAACAGCAATTAGTTCGTCAAGTTCACAAATCCACTTGCCGCTGATTTCCTCAATACCATTTTTGCCGTCTATTGTTTTAACGCTGCAAGAATAGTTTTCTAACATTGCAAGCCAGCGTACAATAGTGCTTTTGCCCTCGCCTTGTCGGGTGCCTATTAATATTGGCACATTGTCAAATTTACAACCGGGGTTAAACAGCCGGTGTATTCCACCCGCAAAAATTAAACGGCTTACTTCTCGGGTATAGACAGTATTTTCGCAATTAAAAACAAAATGCAAAAAGTTTTCTATGCGCTCTTTACCGTCCCATAATATATTGTTGATTTTGATTTTTAGCGGGTTATACCTATGCAGACCGCAAACAACATTAAAGGCATTATCAAACCTTTTTTCACTGTATATACCGAAAAAACGCTCAATGGTGTTAATAGCAGCTGCTCTGTCTGTGTCCGTCCATTCGGAAACCTTACCGGCCTTTATTATTTCGGGGCGTTGGGTCATTTCATTAAAGAAAATTTTGTTTTTAAAACCCTCGTATTCCGATAAAATATTTACGAAATTTTGAATGGTGTTTTTTGGCTTACCTAATTTGTCGGTTTCGAGTTCAACATTAAAAAAATTATAATTGTAAGTAGAACAGTTAGCCCCACTTTCGGTTATTAGCTGTTTATCTGCCTTTTGGCTAACATCAATTATTGTTTCGGCCTCGTTTTCAAGTTCTAAGGCTTTGGCGCGTGCTTTCCATAGAGCAATACGGCGCGTGCGCTCAAAATCATCTGTAATGTCGGGGTATATAATATCCTCGGTTATATCCTTTAAAAAGATATTTTCGGCAGTAAGTGCCAATATTTCATTATCTTTTAGCATACTGCCGCCCCTTTCCTATGGCTTGCCCGGTTACCTCGCTAAAGCTGCTCCATTCACAACCGCCTTTTGCATTAATGGTATATTTAACCGATTTCCCCGCGGCTGCGTAATTTGATTTTGTATGAACAACTACCCGCATATTTGGCTCGCTGGGTTCCTCGCTAAATATAACGCGCATTGCAGAGCCGGCAGCGTTATTAATGCTTTCAACCTGTTTGCACTTGGTTATATCCGATACCAGCACCATGCTACAATTACAAGTTTTGGCTACATTTGCAAGGCGTTGAAATACTGGCCGCACAGCATTAACGCGGTTAATATCTATATCAGCCCCTAAAAAGGCGTGCCAGGGGTCAACAATAACCAGCTTTGGCGAATAGCGCTTAATTAATTGCACAAAATCGTTGTACTTGTCGGTAAAATTCAGTCCGACAGAGTTCATGCAATCCAAAATATATACTTTTTTAAGGTCAGCACCGGCAGCTGCAAGGCGCCGTTTTAATAGTTCCCCTCTATCCTCTGCGGATATAATAAGAGTATTACACGGTAAATTGCCGGTTATTTCGCCCGGTAAGGGCTTACCTTGGCTAATGGTTGCAGCAATACCACAGCAAAATATTGTTTTGCCCGTGCCGCCGTCAGCCATTAAAACGGTATAATCACCAATAGGAATATACGGAAACCACAAAAAATTTGTTTTATCCTCGCCAAACTCATTTGCCAGCTTTGCATTAAATACTTCGCTGCCGTCAAGAGCTCCGCATTTTGTAATAATATCTTTTGCGCTATTGTAAATTTCACTGATTGAAAAACCGGCTGCTAAATACTTTTTAAATTGCTCCTCGGTCATTCCGTTTTTAATGCAATATTCTTTTACCTGTTTTTCGGTATGTTCTGTTTGCTTTTCGTTTCCCTTTAACATTTTTACATTTTCACCCCGCTATTTTTTTGGCCGTTTAAAAAACGCTCTAATATATCCATGTTAATAAGCCGCTTTTTTCCGGCGTATATACACGGTATAGTGCCGCTAAGCACCATTTGCCGTATAGCGTAAGGCGTTACGGCGGTTTTCGGGTCGTTGGTCTTTAATTCGGCTGCGGCCTCTGGTATTGTTCTCATTCTTAGCATTGTATTACCTCTCTTTCAATTGGTTTTTTGCTTTCCAGGCCTATGTTTTGTAGCCGTTTTGGCTATTGCTGAACAAAAAAATATCGGTCTTTGTCGACAATATCAAGCAAATTGCAGAGTTTAATTATTTCCGGCACTGTAAAATGTCTTTTATTATTGATTTTTGTAGAGAACGCTTGACGGCTCAAACCAATAATTTTTGCAACATTTCCCTGCGTGTAGCCTTTTTCAGCTATTCGCCCGCGTAATAAGTTACCATTAGTAGGCATATTTTTTTCGCTCCTTTCATTTAGCCATTTTGGCTATGCTTATATAATAACACATTTTAGCCAATTTGTCAATGCGTTTTCAAAACTTTTCTTTTTTCGTTGACAAAACGGCTATTTAATGATAATATAGTTTTGGTGATAATTATGGATATAGGCAATAGAATTAAACAATTAAGAGAAAAACAAGGCTTTTCACAGCAAACGCTTGCTGAAAAGGTCGGTTTTAAAACGGCCTCAGCAGTTAACAAAATCGAGCTTGGCCTAAGAGATATTAGCCAAACTAAAATTGTGTTATTTGCTAAAGCCTTAAACACAACGCCGGCCTACTTAATGGGCTGGGAGGACCAAGACGACATTTACCAATATAAAAATGTTATTCCGGTGCCGCCCATGAAAAAAATACCGTTAGTAGGTACCATAGCCTGCGGTGCGCCAATACTCGCGGCAGAAAACATTGAATGCGAAGTTAATATGCCGGAAAACATTAACGCCGATTTTGCACTGCGCTGCAAAGGTGACAGTATGATTGAGGCACACATTTATGACGGCGATATTGTTTATATACGAAAGCAGCCGGTTGTTGAAAATGGCGAAATTGCAGCGGTTTTAATTGAGGACGAGGCAACGCTAAAACGGTTTTACAAGAGTGGTGATACTATAACACTTATGGCCTGTAACGCCTCTTTCCTGCCGCTGGTTTATACCAGTAAAGACCATGTGACTATCCAAATTCTTGGCAAAGCGGTTGGCTTTACGAGCACGAATGTTTAAAGCTGCAAAAAAATCAATTAAAAGCAAGGGGGATAGCAATGCCAACAATTGAAAAACGGGGGAACAGTTACCGTATAACCGTTTCGGCTGGATACGATATACAAGGCAAACAAATTAAAAAGCGCACAACCTGGAAACCGGCCGAGGGAATGACGGAAAAGCAAATAGAAAAGGAATTAGAACGGCAAAAGGTATTATTTGAAAAGCGGGTGCAATCCGGGCAAGTTTTAGACGGTTCAACGCGGTTTTCCGATTTTGTTGATTATTGGCTGGAAACACACGCCGAAAAGCAGCTGCGGCCCTCAACCATTACAGGCTATAAAACCATGCTTGGCCGAATTAACGCTGCAATAGGAAATATAAGGCTTGACCGCCTGCAGCCTACGCACCTAATACAGTTTTATAACGAGCTTGCAGAGGACGGCATAAGAAAAGATACGGCATACCAGGCAAACGAAAGCCTTGCAAACATTCTTAAAAGCCGTGGAATAACGCGGCAGGGTTTGGCAGAGCAGAGCGGCTTGGGTGTGCGTACTGTTTCGCTTGCTGTACGCGGTGAACAAATAAGCCAAAAAACCGCTGAAAAGATTTCTACCGCTATTGGCAAGCCGTTTAGCACGCTTTTTAGCGCAGCTGAACAAAACAAAAAGCTTTCAAGTACAACCGCCTTGCATTATCACCGGCTTATTTCTGCTATACTTGAAAAGGCCGTTAAATGGCAAGTGATTTATGCCAACCCGTGCGCCCGTGTAGAGCCGCCAAAGGCCGAACGGAAAGAGGCTGAATACCTTGACGACACACAAGCGCAGCAGCTTATAGAGTGCCTAAAAAATGAGCCGCTCCAATATAAAGCAATGATAACAGTATTACTGTATACCGGTATGCGGCGGGGTGAATTATGCGGGCTTAGCTGGAATAGCATTGATTTTGATAATTGCCTAATTGATATTAGCCAAACTTCTTTATATCTGCCGGGGAAAGGCATATTTAACGATAAAACCAAAACCGAGGCCTCAAAGCGTGTTATTAAGGTGCCAAAAGAGGCGATAGAGGTACTTAGAGCGCACCGAAAAGAGCAATTACAGCACAAACTTAAAATCGGTGACCAATGGATAGAAAGCGGGAAAGTGTTCACCCAATGGAACGGTAAACCGATTTACCCCGGCACGGTTACAAAGTGGTTTGCAACATTTGTAAAAAAGAATAATTTACCGCCTATACATTTGCACAGTTTAAGGCACACAAACGCAACCTTGCTTATTGCCTCTGGCGCAGACCTTAGGACTATATCTAAGCGGTTAGGCCATAGCAATATGACAACCACAAGTAATATTTACGCTCATGCCATTAAAAGCGCTGACGAAAAAGCCGCTGAATTGTTAGGTGATATTTTACACCCGATTAAAAATAGGGCCTAATATAGCCGCTCTCGCAGCACTGTTTTTTGCATTTAAAAACGGCTGATTTTTTGGGGTTTATTTGGGGTTTATTTGGGGTTTATTTTTACGAAATGGGGCTTATAATTACAAAAGGTTACAAAAAGCAAAAAGTCAAAAACCATTTGTTCATGCGGGTTTGCAAGCATTTACCAAAAATTACAAAAGGCAAAAAATGGCACTCCAAAACCGCGTGCCGAGGGTTCAAGTCCTTCTGCCCCTGCCAAAAGAGACAAACAAGTCTAAAAAGCTTGTTTGTCTCTTTTTTATCCCACGAATAATCAAATATTATGTTTTTTGGAGCGATTTTAATAGAAAATCGCTCCATTTTTATGTTTAAATCAAAGATCAACTGAACTAACTCACTAATATGTAGGTTTTGCTTTTTTGCAATTCCACTAATATTTGTGTTTTATATTGAAACCTTACTTCAAACATATTATAATTAGAAAGGAAACAAAATCTATGAAATTATCATTAATCGAATCCCGACTTTTCGGAAGAATCTGTTATGGCTTTAAGAGAGACCAATATGGATTTGTTGAAATCGTGCCCGAACAGGCAGAAGTTGTAAAAACTATTTTCAGAATGTACAGAGAAGAAAATAGTTTAGAGAATATCCAAAAATACCTATTAAGCCACTCCATTTCCTCTCATCCGGAAAGGCAAAATGGAGCAGAGATGTTCTCAACAAACTCCTCAATAATGGAAAATACACAAGAGGTATAATTGATTTTGAGGAATACTGTGAAGTGTATTTTTTAAAAGAAGGAAATTGTCGGAATCCTAACAAAGCGAGAGTGAAGAAAACATTTGCCGAGAGCAACGAAAGAGGAACTGGAGTGGGCATACGCAGTAACACGGGAGAAATTTTTAGAGCGTGTGAATAAGAAGTTTCCCATCAAGGCTGATGATTGGAACCGTTATTTAGACGGCATCTTTGAACTGATTTCAAAAATGTCTGTAAACTGTTAAAATGTCGAAAGCTTTTTTAGTTTTTCTGCAAAAACATACAGAGGGTATGAAAATGAACAGATCCAGCTTTTTTGTACAAAGCAGACTGATAAAATACGGCAGAAGAGATAATAGAAACAGAAAACGAGCGCAGCAAATACGAAGACTCTAAAACAAGATCGTTTAGGGATGGCGTTCTTTTATAAAAAAATCCGGCGGCACAGTACCGTCGGATTTCCCACAACACTATTATTATATCACACAAGAAGCTGATTGGTCAATACATACAAAACAAAAAGAAAAAGTTTGTATATAAGTACAAAACTGAATGTCGGAATTCGTATATCCTGCCGATTGTTTTTTTGAGAAAAATATGCTATTCTATAGGTGTAAAGGAGAAGAGGCGATTCCAATGACCTAAGTACTCGCTCCCTTGTATATAAGCAGGGAGAAAAGCCCCGGCACCGAAAGACGACATAACGCCTGACAGGCCAAGCCGCTTTAGTAGGCAAGTCCATCGCACTGCGGTGTTTATATATAGGAGAGGCGTAGATTTGGCGGACACAGCAAGGTTCCACCAAACAAGGAAAGAGAGGTACAAGAAAAGATGTTAGATATCAAGAGTGAGGGATAGCCCTTGATTGCTGAGATGAAAAGCAATCAAGGGCTATCTTTTTGCGATATGAGATGTTGAGTGAGAGATAACGGAAGAAATTCGAACTGAAAGAATTCAGATTGGATTTGTTTCGTTATTTTGGTTGTTCGAGATATGTGCAGGCAGAAACTGCGGCAACCGTGCCGTCGGAAACGGCAGTTGTAAGCTGGCGAACGCTTTTTTTGCGGCAGTCTCCGGCAGCAAACAATCCAGGTGTTTCGGGGACTGCCATTTTTTCATCAGTAAACACATAGCCGTTTTCGTCAAGCGCAGCAAGACCGATGAGCACTTGTGTATCCGGCAGTCTGCCGAGGGCAGCGAACAGCCCGGATACCGGCAGAGTTTCGTCTTTTCCGATTTTGCTTTTCAGTGCTAAGCCTGTTAATTGTCCGTTTTCCTGTATCAACTCCGAAACGGTCGTGTCGGTCAAAAGAGATATGTTTTTGTGCTGTTTCACTCTATCAACAAGAATCTGCTCGGCACGGAAGCTGCTTCTCCGATGAATCAGTGTTACATGATGGCATCGTTCACTCAGAAGAAGAGCATCTTCAAAAGCAGAATTTCCTCCTCCGACTACGGTCACATCCTGGTCTTTAAAAAAGCTGCCGTCGCACAGTGCGCAATAGCTGATGCCGTGACCGATAAGCTCTGCTTCTCCGGGCAATCCAAGCGTTTTCGGCCGCGCACCGCAGGCATAGATAACAGCTTTGGCATAGCATTTGCCGTCGTCTGTATCCAGCCGAAAAATTCCCGAAGTTTCTTTTACTATCTTTTGTACATCCGTAAGGCTTATCACGGCACCCGCCGCCTCTGCCTGTGCCGCCATACTGTCGCCGAGCTGCAAGCCGGATACCCTTCCGGTGCCTGGGTAGTTTTCTACCTGCGGCGCGCGTGTTATCTGCCCTCCGATGCATTCCCGTTCATACACCGTAACGGTTTTTCCGGTTCTTGCGGCATACAGGGCGGCGGTAAGACCCGCAGGGCCACCGCCGATCACCGCTATGTCGGTCATAACGACAACTCCTTGAGCAAAGCTTTGATTTGCGCTACACCGGTGTATAACACGGTTTTATCTCCCGATTGAACAGCAAGAGTGGGCGCCTGCCTGAGCCCCAGAGTCGTTGCCTCCTCAATATATTCATCTACATCCCGTTCCGTATAACAAAGTCCGGATTTCTCCAAAAGCGGCTTGACGGCACGGCAATTCGGACAGGTGACTGTGGTATACAGAATATATCCGTCCGCATCGCAAACCGACGAAATTTTATTCTCAGCTTTAGCTTCGTTCTTTATCTTGCCGATATGATAGGTTTTTCTGTCCCTAAACTCCTGACTTTTGCCGTCATTCCAGTTCTGCACCGGACGGTAGTAGCCGGTGATGCGGCTGTAGACCTCGGTCTTTCTGCCGCAGTGCGGGCAGACTGCCTGCTCCCCGGCAAGGTAACCGTGATCTGCGCAAATGGAATAGGTGGGAGACAGCGTGTAATAGGGCAACTCGTAGTTCTCGGCTATCTTACGCACAAGGGCGGCGGCAGCCTTCCAATCCGGCAGTTTTTCTCCGAGGAAGGTGTGGAACACCGTACCGCTGGTATAAAGCGGCTGCAGCTTGTCCTGCACATCAAGAGCGGCGAACACATCTTCGGTATAGCCTACCGGCAGGTGACTGGAGTTAGTGTAATAGGGGGTTGCTCCCTCATGCGCTGTTATGATGTCAGGAAAATGCACCTTGTCGTGCTTGGCAAGACGGTAGGAGGTGGATTCGGCAGGGGTCGCCTCTAAGTTGTAAAGATCACCGTATTGTTCCTGATAATCCGACAGACGCTCGCGCATATAATTGAGAACACGGACGGCAAATTCCTGCGTCTCTTCATGGGTCAGATCCTTGCGCAGCCAAGCGGCATTAAGCCCTGCTTCGTTCATGCCGAGAAGTCCGATGGTCGAGAAGTGATTGTCAAAGCTGCCGAGATACCGTTTGGTATAGGGATACAGCCCTTCTTCCATCAGCTTGCCGACTGTCATGCGTTTGATCTTCAGACTGCGTGCGGCAATGTCCATCATCCGGTCAAGACGGGTAAAGAACTCTCCCTCGTCTGCCGAGAGATAGGCGATGCGCGGCATATTAACGGTAACGACGCCGATGGATCCGGTGGATTCGCCGCTGCCGAAAAAGCCGCCGGACTTTTTGCGAAGCTCGCGCAAATCAAGTCGCAGCCGGCAGCACATACTGCGCACATCGGACGGCTCCATATCCGAATTGATGTAGTTGGAAAAATAGGGTGTGCCGAATTTCGCCGTCATTTCAAATAACAGACGGTTGTTTTCGGTTTCGCTCCAATCGAAATCTTTGGTAATGGAATAAGTGGGGATGGGATACTGGAAGCCGCGGCCGTTGGCGTCGCCCTCGATCATAACCTCGATAAAGGCGCGGTTGATCATATCCATCTCCGCCTTGCAGTCACCGTAGGTGAAGTCCATCGGCTTGCCGCCTACGATGCAGGGCTGATCGGCAAGGTCCGCCGGTACGGTCCAGTCGAGAGTAATATTGGTGAAAGGCGCCTGCGTGCCCCAGCGGCTGGGCGTATTGACGCCGTATACAAAGCTTTCGATACAATGCTTAACTTCGTTATAGGTCAGTTTGTCCGTGCGGACAAAGGGTGCAAGATAGGTGTCAAAGCTCGAAAACGCCTGTGCACCCGCCCATTCATTTTGCATAATACCAAGGAAGTTGACCATTTGATTGCACAGCGTCGCCAAATGTTTTGCCGGTGCGGAGGTGATTTTGCCGGGAATACCGCCGAGACCCTCTTTAATGAGCTGCTTTAAGCTCCAGCCGGCGCAGTAACCGGTTAGCATGGAGAGATCATGCAGATGCAGATCGGCATTGCGGTGCGCGTCGGCAATCTCCTCGTCGTAGATCTCGCTGAGCCAGTAGTTTGCGGTAATGGCTCCGGAATTTGACAGAATCAGTCCGCCCACAGAATAGGTAACGGTAGAGTTTTCTTTTACTCGCCAGTCGGATACCTTCAGATAGCCGTCCACAAGCCCTTTGTAGTCCAGTATGGTGGAACTCATATTACGGAGCTTTTCGCGGTTTTTGCGGTATAGGATATATGCCTTGGCAACCTTGTCGTAGCCGGCTCTCTGCAGCGTTTTTTCAACGCTGTCCTGTATGGATTCGACATCGATCGTATCATCCTTCACCTTCGGAGCAAAATCCGCCGTTACCTGAAGGGAAAGAAGATTGATTACATCCGGACTGTAAGGAATACCGGTTGCGTCAAATGCCTTGGTAATGGCGTGAGATATACGGGTTAAATTAAACTCGGCACTTCTGCCGTCTCGTTTGATGACTGTGTACATAGCTATTCTCCTCTGTTTATTGTTTGTTTTATCGTTCACACGCCGCGCAGTTCTGCGGCAGGTATATACGGTTTTACGGCTTTCAGCAATGTTTTTAGCTCCGGCTTTGCCATAGCTGATATCCCGCTGCCGAGCAGATTGTCGGAATCAACAAAGGGCTGGATAAAATATCGCTTTGCGCCACGGAGCCAACGCCCTATTTCCTGCATACCGTCAGGTGAATGAAAAGGATGGCAAACCGTTGTGCGGAACTCGTAGTCGATATTGCTGTTTTTCAGCAGTGCAGCACTTTTTTTAACCTGTTCAATTACATCTGCACCGCAGGTTTCTGCATAACGGGCGGGAGTGTTTTTGATATCTATTGCCACATAATCAAGCAGCTTTTCGCGCAGAAGAAGTTTAAGTATTTTAGGGACGGTTCCGTTGCTGTCCAGCTTAACAAGAAAACCCATCTCTCTAATACGGCGAATCAGATTTGTCAGATTTGGGTATAGCGTCGGCTCGCCGCCGGTGATGCAAACTCCGTCCAACTTACCCTTTCGTGAAAGAAGAAATTCAAAGAATTCTTTTTCGGAAATGTACTTCCCATTGTCTTTCGTCAAAACAAGGTCGGGATTATGACAATAGGGGCAGCGGAGATTACAGCCTGTCAGAAATACCGTGCAGGCGACTTTACCCGGAAAATCCAGCAATGTCACCTTCTGTAAGCCGCCGATCATTTCATCACCTCCGGTTTAAGAGTCTTGTACTATCAGTATACATGATGTAGCTGCATAAGTCAATGAGAAAATCTATATATAGTAGATTTGTGAAAGTGAAAGAACTAAATATGGTATTTTTGCTAATCTGCCTTTATTTTACTATAGTAACGGCAGAAAAGTAAGCAGACCGAATCCGCTGTGATGAGTCAGGGGGAGGCGGTCAGAATAATTTTATAAATGAGCACATCCCCCTTAAAGAGCGCTGCCGGCTTTAGCCTTTTGGCTGACAAGCCAGGCGGTCATATCCCGCAAGGTCTCCTCAATCGGGCGCGGCCGATAGGCAAACCTTTCCGTTGCGGCATCATGGGTAAACCGTCCGTTTGAACCAAGAACGGCAATTGAATAAGGCGTGAAGAAAAGCGGTTTTTTCTCTTTCAGGCAACGGCGTTCACAGTACGGGGCAGCAAGCCTTGCGAGTTTTAACGGCAAACATATGGGACGGTATATCAGCTTGGCAGCCTTTCCGACGATCTGCAGCATCCTGCGGATGGTAATATAGTGTCCGGACAGAATGTAACCCTTGCCCGACTCACCGTTTTCCGCGCAAGCCAAAATTCCTTTTGCCACATCCCGTACATCTACAAAATCATATCCGCCGCGTACGGCAAAGGGCAGCTTTCCGGTGAGAAAGGACTTTGCCATTGATGTAATGCTTCCGCCGAGCATATCACCGGGACCGATGATACCGGAGGGAAAAACAATGCTGACGCTAAGCCCCTGCCGTGCTGCACTAAAGACCATTTCCGTTGCAGCCGCTTTGCTTTTGGCATAATCGCCGTCTACAAGTCCCGGAGAAAACTCGCAATCCTCTGTAATGACGCAATTCTTAGGTTTTTCCGGTATAGCATGTACAGAGCTGACATAGATCATTTTTCCTATGTGATGCTCCAAGCATTGCCGGATGACCTTACAGGTGCCGCCTATATTGACCTGATAGAGCTTTGAGCCGGATCTCGAGGCGACTGAGATGATGCCGGCACAGTGAATTACGCAGGTGGTGTTATCAGCGTCTGCAAAGAACCGCTCAAGCGAGTCATCTTCGCATACATCGCCTATGACTGTATGAACCTCTCCGGGGAGCAAAGCCGCATAAGGGTCATTGCGCAGCACCAATGCGTCTACCCGTACATTGAGGCGTACCAGCTCCTTAACGATTGCCCGACCGAGAAAACCGGTGGCACCGGTGATCAAATATCTGTTATACATATAGAAAACCCCCTTGAGATAGCTGTACAGGTGTTGACTATCTTTCACAAGTATAGTATACTTAATATAAAAGATAAAAGCAATCGGCACTCACAGTCTATCTGAAAGAAAAACAACATTTCCCACATAAGTGTTGCCAAACTTTGTAAACTTTTTTCGGAGGAATTTTGAATGGAGAAAACAGATGCTAGAAAGCGCTATACACAAATGGTGCTTAAGCAGTCTTTACTAAAGCTGCTGAAAGAAAAACCGGTCAACAAAATTACCGTAAAAGAGGTGTGCGAGCTGGCACAGCTGAACCGGGCGACCTTCTACGCACATTACAGCGATTGCTTTGCACTGCTGGGGAGTATTGAGAACGAGCTTATCGGAGCGTTTGAACAGTCCCTTCGTTACGTAAACTCATTTGATGTTACGGCTCTTATAGAGGCTATTTACGATATGATCGATCAGAATCGGGAGGCGTGCAGTGCTCTGATTCTCGGAAATACAAGCTCAACGGTTCTTAAGCGGATGATTGCGCTCGCAAAAAAAGACAGTATTGCTTACTGGCGAAAGGAGCTGCCTATGGCACGGGATGCGGAGCTTGAAATGATGTATACCCATCTGTCTAACGGCTTGATGCATGTTGTTGTGGAGGATTATAATCTGTACAGCAAAGAGGAAATCATTCGCTTTGTCAGCCGGGTGGTGAAGAACAGCCTTTCGCTGTTAAAAAAGCCGGCAGAGGCTTTTGCGTAACTCAAAGAAAAATCAGAGAGAGGAATAGCTGTTATGAAAGAAAACAGAAAACTGTTAAGAGAGGTTCTGAACGATATCCGCCGTGATATGACTGATGAATAGGTATTAAATCTGCTGGCGGACAGCAAGATTTCGGTGCAGCCCGAAAGCGAAAAGGAAAAGTATACGTCGGGACAGCGTGCGGCGGATTCCATTGCAAAATTTGCCGGAAGCTGGGCATTTATATTTTCTTTCAGCGGGGTTCTGATTTTGTGGATGGTTGTGAACGTTCTGCTGGCAGCCCGGGCGTTTGATCCGTATCCGTTCATTTTGCTGAATTTGGTTCTGTCTTGTGTGGCGGCTATCCAGGCACCGCTTATTATGATGAGTCAGAACCGTCAGGAGGAAAAGGATTGCCGCCGTGCCGAAAATGATTATAAAGTCAACCTGAAAACCAAGATAATGATTGAGGATCTGTACGATAAGGTAAATGCCATTCTCGCAAAGCAATCGGCGCTTGAACGGCAGGCTCGGGGGAGATTACAAAGAAGAGCAGAAAACAGCCGAATAATTTAAGGCGAGGGCTATCCGCCTTCGCCTTTTGAAAATATCTGTTATTGACTTTGTGCCGGGAGATTGATACCTATCAGCCCTTACTGTTTGCAATGGCCTGATCAATCAGCTTTTGCAGCGTCTCTGCCTGTTTCTTGGCAGTTATCGCACCGACAATCGGATCGCCTACAATGTTGCCGTTCTTATCAACCACATATGTGGTGGGATACGAATACAGCCCCGAAGTGAATTTTCCGGCCTCGCTGTTGGATTCAAACCAAATGTTTTTGTAGGATACGCCCTTCTTTGTCAGAATGTCCTTTGCATCGTTTATCGCCGTTTTATCTCCGTCAAGAGTGAACGAGTTGATTCCGACTACCGCACCGCCTTTTTCGGCAAGCTTTTTGTTCAGTGCTTCCAGGTCGGCAAGCTCACCCACGCAGGGGCTGCAGGTGGTAAACCAGAAGTTAACCACGGTGACGGTATTACCGGCAAACAGTGTGCTGCTCTTTGCTTCGTTTCCGTCAAGGTCCTTGCCCTCAAATGAGGGGAACTTCATCAGGTCGCTGTTTTCTTTGGGCTTTCCGTTTTCTGCCGGAACGCTCATATCGCCCTCGGACGGCTTTTTTCCGCAGCCGGGGAACTTTTGCTCAAGAGCCGTCAGCTTTCCCTCTATCTCACGAATCTGTTCGGCACCTTCGTTAAGCAGCTTCAGTTCATCCGCTTTGAACTGGCTCTTGGCGCCGTCAATCGTTTTAAGCAGGAAATCTCCGTAGTTTCCTCCGTCCTCGATCATTGCCATGCCTTTATTGGCAGAGAGAAATACCTTCTCCCAAAGAGCACTGTTTTCGGAAAGAATGGCGTTTTCCTGCTCCATCAGTTTTTGATGAAGCTCGGTTGCTTCGTCCTTTGTACCCGGTTCCTTTGCCATCAGTTTGGCAATTTCAGCCTTTTTGTTTCCGTCATCTTTCTTGTTGTCTTTGCCCGTGCCGCAGGCAGCAAGGCTGAATATCAGCAGGAAGACGGTCAATACGGTTAAAATTTTTGTTGTTTTCATTGTGTTTACTCCTTTTCTGTATCAGATATTTGTTTTGCTGATTCCGCCCTTTCGGCGGGACAATCACTTTCTTTTCCTTTGCCGAAGCCGTAGCGGAAGCTTACAGCCTTGGTGGGGCAGGCGCGTACGCACATTCCGCAGCGGATGCATTCGGTATGGTCAGGGCTTTTGGTAACGTCTACATCCATTTTGCACGCCTTTGCACATTTTCCACAGGAAACGCATTTGTGTTTATCAACTTTCATTCCGAAAAGCGACACCTTGTTCAGCAGCGCATAAAATGCGCCCAGCGGACACAGCCACTTGCAGAACGGGCGGTAGAAAAGCACACTCAGCAAGATTACCGCAACCAGAATGCCGAGCTTCCACGAAAAGAGCGCACCGAGTGCGGCGCGTATGCCGGAATTGACGGCGGCGAGAGGTATCGCTCCTTCAAGTACCCCTTGCGGACAAAGGTATTTGCAGAAAAACGGATCTCCCATACCGACATCGTTTGTAATAAGCATTGGCATCAGAACCACCATAAAAAGCAGAACGGCGTATTTTATGTAGGTCAGCGGCTTCAGCTTTTTGGTGGAGATTTTTTTGGTCGGAATCTTGTGCAGCAGCTCCTGAAACCATCCGAAGGGACACAGAAAACCGCAGATGAAGCGGCCGAGCAGCACACCGAGCAAAATGAGAAATCCCGTGATGTAGTAGGAAAAGCTGAATTTTGACGATCCCACCACTGCCTGAAACGAGCCGATCGGACAGGCCCCCGATGCCGCCGGGCAGGAATAACAATTGAGCCCCGGTACACAGACAGCCTTTCCTTTCCCTTGATAAATTCCGCCCTTCAGGAAATTAGGCAGATGAAGGTTGGTCAGCAGTGCCGCACCTGCTTGGAGCAATCCCCGAAAGTGTGAGAGAAACTGCGATACGCTGCCTTTTTTCTTCTTCGCATTTTTGTTATCCAATTCCCACACACTCCAAACACAGCCGGATTGCCTTGCTCAGCACGGTATCCGCCTCTCCGCGCCATGCTCCGTAACACAGCATCGCGGCTCCGCAGATAAGCAGCGCAACCTGAAATACGGCTTTTTTCGATCGAATCAATTCGGTCACCCCTTTCTTTTGTGTTCTCATTGTATCACAGAGGATATAAAATTCCCGTTAAGAACGAAAACTTAACGAAAATTTTATTTTCATGTGATATAATATCCGCAGAAAGTCTTGCCGCGCACGACTGTGATATTGACGGCCTCGCAAAAATGCCCTTGCGAGCAAGCATTTTTGCTTTGCGGTATAATATAGTTGAAAAAACGGAAGGAGATTTCCTATGCATATTTTAGTGGTTGAAGATGAACGCGCTTTATGCGAGACGATCGTCCGCAGCCTCAGGCGGCTCGCTTACAGCGTGGATTTTTGCCATGACGGAAACAAAGCGATTGAACTGCTCGGTGTGGAGCGATACGATCTTGCTTTACTGGATCTGAATCTGCCGGGGGCGGATGGGATGACGGTGCTCAGAACGCTGCGTCAAAACGACAGAGATACGAAGGTGTTGATTTTGTCGGCGCGCAGTGAGGTTGCTGACAAGGTGGAGGGGCTGGATGCCGGAGCCAATGATTATCTGGCAAAGCCTTTTCATTTAGAGGAGTTGGAAGCAAGGATACGCAGTCTTACCCGCCGTCAGTTTACACAGAATGATGTAGTTCTTACCTGCGGTAAGCTTTCCTTTGACACTAAGACCCGTATCGCAGTAGCCGTCGGACAGGAGCTGTCACTTACCCGAAAGGAAATCGGGATACTTGAATACCTGCTGCTCAATCAGGGTCGGCCCGTCAGTCAGGAAGAGCTGCTTGACCATGTGTGGGATAACAGTGTGGATAATTTCAGCAATTCGATAAGGGTACATATTTCCGCGCTGCGGAAGAAGCTGCGTGCCGCACTTGGTTTCGACCCTATCCGCAACCGCATCGGCGAAGGATATGTTTTGGAGGAAAACATCTTATGAAAAAGCTTTCTTTGCAATGGCGGATCACCTTAATGACGGTACTTCTTATTGGAACAACCTGTGTTTTTATGAATGTTCTGATCGGATATTCCGGCAGGCATTATATGGATTCCATAGGCTCTTATATTACGGGCTACGGGGATACGGACAGGGGAGAACCTGAGTATTTTGATCCCGAGCAAAAGAAGCTCGACGAGGAATTGACCATTGTTGTACACGGGGCGCAGGAATCATTTATTACCACCAACTGGTATATCACGGCGGTGGTAACGGTCTTCGGCGGTGTGCTTGCGTACTTTTTAAGCGGACACGCGCTGAAGCCCCTGCACACTTTTACTTCTCAAGTGGAAAAGGTTCAGCTGAACAATCTGACAGATATGAAAATCAACGAAGATGTCCTGCCGGAATTCCGGCAATTCAGCCGGTCGTTCAATCAGATGCTTGAACGTCTTGACGAAGGCTTTACCGCACAGCGTCAGTTTACGGGGAATGCCGCACATGAGCTGCGCACGCCGCTTTCGCTGATGCAGGCACAGCTTGAGCTGTTTTCTGCGGAGCATCCCGAGGTATTGCCGGAAACGGCGGATTTTCTGCGCCTGCTGCGCGAGCAGACCGAACGTATGACGCAAATGACGAAAACTCTGCTTGAAATGAGTGAGCTCAAGAAGGTACCCTGCACTGACCGTATTGAATTGGCTCCTATGGTTGAGGAGATCTTTGCCGACCTTGCTCCGCTTGCGGACAGAAACGGCATAATCCTTGAAAGTGAAGGCGACGGAGTTATGATTGGCAGTGATACGCTGATTTACCGTATGCTCTTTAATCTGACCGAAAATTCTATACGCTACAATCGCCCGAACGGAACGGTGCGTATTATGATTACCGATGAAAAAAATCGGTTAGTCATTCGGGTCACAGATACCGGCTGCGGCATACCGGAGAAATACAGAGAAAGCATTTTTCAACCCTTTTTCAGGGTGGATAAATCCAGAAGCAGAGAATACGGCGGTGTGGGATTGGGACTTTCGTTGGTGTGGGAGATCGTTGCACTGCACGGCGGTGAGGTTCTGATTGAGGAAAGTTCGGAAAAGGGAACGACTGTAGCGGTGAAGTTCCCGACAGACATGAAAATAAAGGCACTGTAAAGTGAAAATGCAGGCACAGCTTTTGATTCTTACGGTTTTGTGACATTTTTCAAGCGCTTTTGCGGTGAATGGGCTGCTTTGTTTTGCTATACTTATGTTGCGGGAAGGAAAACCGCAAATAATATTAAAGGAGCACTTACTATGAAAAGCAAAAAAACCGTATTTGCCGCAGTTCTCGCTCTTGTACTTGCGCTGAGTATTGTTACCGTATCTGCAACTGCTGCTTCGGCAAATGTGAAGAAATCGGGAGAACCGGCAAACGGCTCATGCATTGCAGCGGCAGAGGCCTCCGGCGAATGTGTCGGACAGCCGCTTGAAGGCTTTGTTAAAAATCTGAGCTTTCTGAGCGAACAGGAGAAATCGGCTCTGCTTGCAGACCTTGCCGAGATCGAAAAGTATGAGAATCAGAACAACGAAATTTACTCACGAATGACAGATAAAAACGAGAAACAACTCTGCGAAGAAATCGACACCCTTGATAAAAAACTCACGGCGGTTCTCGAAAGAAACGAGGAGCTTTGGGAGCGCGTCAACGATGAGTATGATGAAAAGATTGCAGCAAACGAGCCGGACATGACCTTTGAACTGAACGAAGCCGACCTTGCGGTCTGCGAAAAAAACAAATAAACCACACATACAGAGCCGTGTCCGGACGGCACGGCTCTGTATCGGTTTTGGGAGGCATCATGAAACAGCTTATCTATATTGCAGAGGATGAAAAAAACATAAGAGAAACTCTTCGGAGCTTTCTTGAGAATGACGGATATGAGGTGTGCGCGTTTGAAACAGGCGATGCACTTTTAGGCGCGTTTTTTAAAAGGCGCTCCGATCTTGTTATTTTGGATATTATGATGCCCGGGACCGACGGACTTACCTGCTGCCGCCTCATCCGTGAAAAGGATAGCGTTCCCATCATTCTTTTGACGGCAAAGGATACCGAATACGACTACGTCAACGGCATTCTGCAAGGCGGTGACGACTATCTGACCAAGCCGTTCCGCCCGACGGTTCTCCTGATGCGTGTTAAATCTCTACTTCGCCGCGTGGAGATGGAAAGATGCGGAGATCCGACGGACAGGGATATTGCCGTTGGAGATCTGCGCTTTTCGGGTGATGAGAAGCAGCTTTTCTGCAGAGAAAAACCCCTTGCACTTTCCCCGAATGAGCTGAAGATGCTTCTCTTTCTGATGCGTGGCGAGGGCAAGGCCTTTTCGCGCGATGAGCTGCTCACCCACATCTGGGGATACAATGACGAGGTGGAAACCAGAGTGACCGATGAAACACTGCGCCGCATACGCAGCAAGCTCTCCTCGGCAGACAGCAAGGTGCAGATCGAGACGGTCTGGGGATACGGCTACCGCCTGCGATCGGACGGCGGCGGGAAATGAAGCATATAAGAAGAAAAATCACCGTATCCGTTCTCGGTACGATGCTGTTTGTTTTTGCGGTGCTGCTTGCCACCGTTAATATCTTTATTCCGGAATATCTGACGGCAGAGGCGCAGAAGGCGATACTTTTGGAGGATGAGCGTAAGGACCCTATCCCGCTTACCGAAATAACGGATGAAGGGGAGGAGCATTTTCTTGCGTCCAGTGTTCGGTATCTTGAAGTTGAAGAGGGTCTTACAGAGTCGGAACACCTTTCAAAGGCTGAATATCAATTGCGGAAATACTGCCGGGAGGAAAAGCCCGCCGCTGATGAATTTCATACGCTGAAAACCGGCGGCAGCCGATTTGTTTTCCGAATATCACAGGTCGAAGCCGATGAATATGAGGACGCATATTCGTACATTCTGTATGTGGATGTTGGAGCAGTTATGCAATATTCGGCTTATTTGAATGCAGTTTTTTTCGCGGTGTTGGCAGTGCTCAGCGTGCTGGTCTGTCTCTTTGGCTGGAAGCTCGGCGGCTATGTTGAAAAGACGCACGAATCCCAGAAATGGTTTTTCCAGAATGTGTCGCACGAGCTGAAAACGCCGATGATGGCTGTTCAGGGCTGTGCGGAAGGTATTCATACCGGGGTTCTTGATCCTGTCGGGGCATCCGGGATCATTTTGGAGGAGACAGAACAGATGTCCGAATTGGTGGAAGAGCTGCTCGCACTCTCCCGATTGGAGTCGGGACAAGCCAATGCCGAGTTCCATTCGATGGATGTCCGTGAGGTTTTATATGACTGTCTGCGCAGCACGGAACAACTGGCGGAGCAGAGAAAACTGTGCATTACCCCATGCTTTGACGGAAAACCTGTTTTGGTAAATTGCGATGAGGTTCAGCTCCGCCGTGCGTTTACCAATATCATCACCAACGCACTGCGGTATGCAAAAGGGAAAATACAAATTGAATGTAAGGCAGACAGAGGAAAAGCCATTGTTCGTATCCATGACGATGGAGAGGGCATTGCGCCGGAGCTTTTGCCGCACATTTTCGACCGCTTTTTCAGCACCCGTAAGGGTGGTGCCGGGATCGGGCTTTCGCTCGCAAAAGAAATTGTGTCATTGCACAAGGGCACAATATCCGCGTCAAACGACGGCGGTGCAGTGTTTGAGATCAGCCTTCCCCTGAGATAAACGACGTAATTGTTAATGTTGTTCGGGTTACAGATAATGTTATGAAAACAAAACCTAAAGTGAAAGGAAACCATATCATGAAAAAGATTATTGCACTTGCACTTGCTGCCGTCTTTGTCCTTTCTTTTGCAGCCTGTGCAAAACAGAATGGTGGAAATGGGTCGACCGCGCCTTCTGAAGCCCCCAAAGGGCAGGCCAAAAGCGCTTTGGAAATTCTTGAAAAGGTCTGGAGCAAGTATTCAACCGACGAAAAATTTCCCGCAACAGGCGGTTCCGAAAAGCATATGAAGGAAGATAAGCCCGGCAAATTCGATGTTTCCGATGCAGAAGCCCTTGACTTTGAACTCGGCTTCCCGAAGGCAAACGCTTCCGAGATTGACGATGCCGCATCGCTTATGCATATGCTGAATCAGAACAACTTTTCCTGCGGCGTATACCATGTTAAAGGCTCCGGAAACGCCGAAGCACTTGCAGGTAAAATTAAAGAAAACATTCTTGCGCGCCAGTGGCAGTGCGGATTTCCCGAAAAGCTCGTCATTCTGACCGTCGGCGATTATATCGTTTCCGTGTTTGGCGCCAGGGAACTGACAGACACCTTTACAGCAAAGCTGTCCGCTGAATACAGCTCAACAAAACAGCTTTTCGATGTTCCCATCGCATAAGACTGAGCCATGCTGTTTTCAAGTATAACTTTTCTGTATTGCTTTCTGCCGTGCGTTTTGCTCGTGTATTTCGTTGTTCCCGACCGTATGAAGAATCTTGTGCTTCTTTTGGCAAGCCTGTTTTTCTACGGTTGGGGAGAGCCTAAATACCTTGTGTTCATGTTTGCTTCGGTCACTCAGTCGTATATTGCCGCGCTTTTGGTCGAACGCTTTTGTGGGACGAGAATTGCCAAGCTGGCGCTTGCCGTTTCGGCGGTCGCCAGTCTCGGTCTGCTTGCTTACTGCAAATATGCGGACTTTTTTATCGGGAACTTCAATGCGGTGACCGGTCTTTCCATCCCGCTTCTGAAGGTGGCTCTGCCGGTAGGCATCAGCTTTTATACGTTCCAGATTTTGAGCTATGTCATAGATGTTTATCGCGGCGATGTGCCGGCACAGCGCAATTTTGTTGATCTTGCCATGTATGTGGCGATGTTCCCGCAGCTGATAGCCGGTCCCATTGTCCGCTATTCAGACATTGCCGGAAGCCTGAAGAACAGAAAAACCACGCTTGCCGACGCGTCGGAGGGGATTACGCGCTTTTCCGTCGGACTTGCAAAGAAGATACTTCTTGCAAATTCGGCCGCGCTTATCGTTTCGGAATTTAAAGTGTTCAGCGAAAAAACCGTGTTGTTTTATTGGCTGTACGCCGCAGCATATATGTTGCACATCTATTTTGATTTTTCCGGGTATTCCGATATGGCGATAGGACTGGGGCGTATTTTCGGATTTCGTTTTTGCGAAAATTTCAACTACCCGTATATCTCCGCAAGCATTACGGAGTTTTGGCGCCGTTGGCATATTTCTCTCGGCAGTTGGTTCCGCGACTACCTTTATATCCCCCTCGGCGGAAACCGCGTAAAGCCTATACGGCACATTTTTAACATTCTTGTCGTCTGGGCAGCCACCGGTTTTTGGCACGGAGCATCATGGAATTTTGTTCTGTGGGGGCTTTTTTATGCAATACTTTTACTGTTTGAAAAGTACATTCTGCACCCGAAAAGACGGCTTGCCGTGTTTATGCACATCTACACGATGCTGTTTGTCGTGCTCGGTTTTGTACTGTTCGATTCGGCAAGTATTGCCGATGCATTTATGAGCTTTAAGTCCCTGTTCGGGCTTGCCGGAATCCCCGCCGCGAACGCGGCCTCGCTTTATTATCTGAAAAGTAATCTCGTACTGCTTATTATAGCTGCGCTCGGCGCAACCCCCCTGCCCAAACGGATTTATGAGAAAATCGGAGAGACGGCGGGCGGAAGCAGGGTTCTTACCATTTTAACGCCGATAGCGACGGTCGCTTCGATTGCCGTATGCACGGCGTATCTGATCGACGGTTCGTTCAACCCGTTCGTTTATTTCCGGTTCTGACTTGCGGTTTTAACTTTTTCCCGGAGGAAGTATTATGAAGAAAGCCCAACAAATACTTACATTGGTTTTGTCACTTGGTTTCATTGCGGTTTTTGCTGCTTTGTTTTGGATTTTGCCCGATGCCGAAGAATCCGTAACAGAAAGGCGGCATTTGGCGAAATGCCCCACGCTGTCGTTTTCATCGGTTGCAAGCGGCAGCTTTATGAACGGCTTTGAAAGCTATATGCTCGACCAGTTTCCGCTGCGTAACGGTTTTCGCACTCTAAAGGCAGTCACCGCCGGAAAAGTGTTTATGCAAAAGGACAACAACGGTTTGTATTCCGCAGGCAATCATCTTTCAAAGCTTGATTTTCCAACAAACCTCGCTTCTGTTGATTATGCCGCACGGCGGTTTCGGCTCGTATATGACGAATATTTAAAAAAATCCGGCGCAAAAACATATCTCTCGGTGATTCCGGACAAAAACACCTTCATCGCGTCGCAAAACGGCTATCCCGACAAGGATTACGAAGCACTTGTCAAGCGTCTGCGAAGCGGATTTTCGCAAGCGGAATATATTGACATTTCAGCTCTTCTTTCAGCCGACGATTTCTATTACACCGATTCGCACTGGAGGCAGGAGAAGATTTTAAAGGTTGCCGCCGAAATTGCAAAAAAAATGGGTGCAAAGCCGATAGGAGAATGCAAAACACAGGACACCGGCGTTCCCTTTTACGGCGTCTATTACGGTCAGTCGGCGTTGCCGCATGCACCGGAGCCCTTGCGGTATCTTGACAACGCCGTGATACGCAGCCTGAAGGTGTATAACGCCGAAATAAAGTCCGAGATACCGGTTTATGACCTCAAGGCGGCAGGCGGACGCGATCCATACGAGATGTTTCTCGGCGGTGCGCGTTCAATCATCACAATTACAAACCCAAACGTCGTGCGTGAACGCAGACTCGTCATTTTTCGTGATTCGTTCGGCAGCAGTATAGCGCCGCTTCTCACAGCGGGCTATTCCGAAATAACTCTTGTCGATATCCGCTATATCTCGCCCTCCTCTCTCGGAAAACTGATTGACTTCACGAAAGCGGACGATGCGCTGTTTCTTTATTCCGCGTCGGTCATCAACAATAGCGAGACGATAAAGTAATGTGAAACCGAGGCTGCGATGAAAATGAAAATAAAAAAACTGTTCACCCTGTGCCGGGATACAGAGTGGACAGTTTCAATAAAGAAGATAAAATGATGGCAATGTTATGAAGAGAGCACAGCGTGTGTTTCTTACGGTCGAAAGTCAAGGTAGGTTGCCAGAAAAGTCAGAAGACAAGGCAAGGGTGCGCAAGCCGTCAATGTTTGTAAGCCCGATACAACCCTTTGATTTGTGAATCAGTTTTTTGTCATTTAGCTTTTTCAGAGTTTTTGTTACTCGCTCACGGCTTGTTCCGATGTACCGTGCAATATAGTCGTGAGTAAGGTGTATATGTGTTTTTCCGTACCTGCCGTATTCGGCCAAAAGAAAAACGGCAAGACGCTGTTCCAGACCGTGAAACAGTATCCACTGCATTGAATTCATAACCATATTAAACCGTTCGGCAATCAACTCATAGGCAAAGCAGCGAAAATACAGGTTGTTTCGCATCAGCTGCTCCATGATTGACATATTGACAATGAGAACCTTACTGCAGAAGTCTGAGGTAAGGAACACCTGAAAGGATAGTTGGTTGAACAGGCTCAGAGCAGAGAATATGCAAATACTCTGATCGTGAAGAGAAAACAGGGTGATCTCTCTGCCATCCGGCGACAGTAAATACGCCCGAATTCTGCCCTCGACCAGCATCATAAGCCCGATGTCTTCGCCTGCCTTAGAGTGAATGATGTATGAATCTCTGTCAAAGGAACGAATATAGGCGTTATTTTGAAGCAGATCTTTTTCAGCATGGTTCAAATGATTCCAAAACGGCAGCGCGTGAAGATGTTTGGTTGTTATGTTCATCGGGCGCAATCCTCTCACTTCTCACTATACAATTATTATATCATGCTTTTGCACCGTTGTACAGTGCCGCAGGCACATAGAAAAAAGAAAAAACATGACTCAGACCCGGAAAACCGACTCCCGAATTCACATAAAGAGTTTGGAAAAATACCGCAAAAAACGCCGGGGTACAATATTATTTACATATATGTGCATTTTCATATTTGGCAAACCTGTCGAAAAACAAGAGTGCAAGTTAAGTGCCTAATCGGAAAAAATCTGTATGATTGACTTCCCGCCCTTTTTAAGATTGCGGGAAGTCTTTTTTTGCGAAAACGCCCTGAAGAGTGTCTGAGTCACATATGTTATGTGTTTATATCACAGACAATGGGCGACAGCTTTTGTATAATCAAAGCATCACAATAGGGTTATTGTACCTGTTGCCGGAAATTATGCAGATCGCTCGAAAAGGGACGTTGGTAAAGAGAAAGAGGGACAATGGTGTGACCACATTTAACGATGTCCGGCAGAGACTGGGTTACAGTTATATTTCGAATATCCGGTTTGACAAGAGGAGACCGGGGTCATCTCTTAAATTGGAATTGCATTTATGTGCGCTTGATTATACAAAATATCCGCTGCAGGAATTGAAAAAACTGTACGAGTATTTGTTTGGTGAGACAACCGTTTTTTGCAACCATATCTAAGCGAAAAGGAAATTTTTAGAAGCTATAAAAATTTAACAGCAATAAATAAAAACTATTTTGGAGGACTGTTGTATGGCAAAAAACAAAATATCAAAAAGAATCCGGTTCATTGTTGGAGCGGTATTGTGCTGCATTTTCGCAGTAATTCTTGTCTGTAACCTGACAATAATTATAAAAGGCGTTGTAAATCCGAAGGTTCCGCCGTCGGTATTTGGCGTCACGCCGATGGTTGTGCAGTCCGGCTCCATGAGCGGCAATGCCGAGGATCATATTGAAGTGGGGGACCTTATTTTTACGGTTAAGCCCGAAACAGACAGGCTGAAAGCAGGCGACATCATTTCTTATATGGACGGCAATATTGCCGTAACGCACCGTATTATTGAGGTGCAGACGGGAGCAGACGGAAAGCGCAGTTTTGTAACCAAGGGTGACGCCAACAACACCGAGGATCCGGCAGTTAGTGAGGACGCTGTATTCGGACTGTATAAGGGGCGTATTCCGGGGCTCGGCGATTTCGCCATGTTCCTGCAAAAGCCGCTGGGTATGGCGGTATTTATCGGTATCCCGGTGTGTGCATTTATCATTTACGACATTATCCGCCGCCAGAGAAGCTCCGGCAGAAAGGATAAGGAAACCGAGGAGCTTAAATCCGAGCTTGAACGGCTCCGTGCCGCTGCGGGAGAAAAGAACCCCGAAAAAGAAGACGGCGGCAAAACATAATAAACGGTATCTTCCGCGAAACCGGTGCCACAGCCGGACGAAGCGGTGATATATATGAGGGTAAGTCCTCACGTTGAGGCGATTTCTGTCGTCTCACGAAATCCAAATGACGGTGTTTTATCGTCTCAACAATTATTACATTAGGAGGAATGTTCCATGACTTCAAAAAAGAATTGGACGCTGAGAGCAGCAGTCCTCATGCTTGCTCTCGTACTTATCACCTCATGCTTTGTCGGAGGCACCTTCGCGAAGTATGTAACCAGCGGCAGCGGCACGGATTCCGCCCGTGTTGCTAAGTTCGGCGTGACTGTTACGGCGAACGGAGATGTGTTTGCCAAGGAGTACGACACTAATGATCAAACTGTGGTCGGAACGATTGCCAAGTCGGTAATTTCCACCGATAAGGTGGTTGCACCCGGCACGACAAGTAATGGCGATTTTGTTGCAGCTACCATTACCGGCACTCCCGAGGTGGCTGTAAGAGTATCCTACAAATTGGACGCTGCCAGCCTGCAGCTTGAAAACTGGAAGGACGCCGACGGCAAATTCTACTGCCCTCTGGTATTCAAGATCAAGACTCCGGAAGGCAATCAGGCAATTATCGGTACAGACTATACATCGGCTGATCTTATGAAGGCTGCTCTTGTAAATGCCGTTGCGTCATATACCAAGGACTATGCTCCCGGCACAGATCTTTCCGGTAAGGCTGCCGACACTCTTGCGATTTCCTGGGAGTGGCCTTTCGAAACGGGTGCAGACCCTGACAAGCCTGCAAACAATGTGAGAGATACTTTCTTAGGCGATGAGGCGGCTGCAGGCAGAGCCGCAACCGTCAGTCTTACGCTTGCTACCACCGTTACTCAGATCGACTAAGGGCCTGATTTTGCGGCTTCTGTACAGTTGTATATCCCCCGTCATGTGGCGGGCGGGGGATATCTTCGGGCTGTATGCAGTGTTCCCGACATCTGTTTGCCGAGAGCTCTGCATATGTCCCGAAACTCTGAAGCCCTGCCGTTTTGCCGGATCGTCCGGTTGCTTTCAAGTGAGGTGGCGCATATGAACAGAACAAAAAAACTGCGGGAATGGCTGTTCCCCGCAATACTGATACTCTTTATATTACAGGTTATGCTGCTGCCGGTGATGATAGGTCTTACCTATGCCGTACCCGCAGAGAGACCGGAACATATCCTTACCTACAGGACAGGTTCGCTTGTTTGGGATAAGGCTACTTCGGTGCGCCCGGACGGCTCTGCAGAGCTTTCATTCTTTGAAACGCTGTATCAGAATGTAAATGCCGGTAATGTCGAAAAGGTGCTGGCACCCGGCACAGAAAAAGACAGCGTGGTTCGTCTTAAAAACGATACAAATAAAGAGATAACCTATACCGCCGTGCTGTATTCGCTCTCGACTTCGCCGGATCTTGATATAGGCGCGACGCTTTCGGGTGACGGCTTTTCAGATGCCTCCC
>OIZO01000344.1_pt1 | contig 33461 bp, 33 predicted proteins | sample 1588551 | NCBI WGS metagenome assembly OIZO01 (sample SAMN03283271) | human gut metagenome | biome: human-associated habitat; material: feces | host: Homo sapiens | place: Peru | collected 2012 | reverse complement strand
CACCCTGATCTGGAGCAAGCCCGGGGATGTGAAGTTCGTCTGCATCGAGCCCTGGCACAGCCTGCCCAGCCCGGAAAACGGCACCACGGACTACCTGCAAAAGCCCGCCGCCGCCATCCTGGCCCCCGGCGAGAGCTGGTCCACCACACTGACTACGGAATTCAAGAGATAAGAACCTTGCCCCCGCTTCCTTTCTTTGCAGAAAGGAAGCGGGGGCATTTTTCTATCCCAGAAAATACACGGTGCACCGCCGCCGGCCAAACTCCATGCAGGCCTCGGTATTTGGCAGGTACAGGTCCACCCGGTCACCCTTGATGTCCCCGCCGCAGTCCTCTGCCTCGCACAGGCCGTAGATGTAGCTGCCGTCGGAGGCCATGATGAACATTCTGGTGCCGTAAGGAATGTATCGGGGGTCTACGGCCACGGTGCCATGGTGGACCTTGGTGCCAGTGGCGGTGGTGCTGGTGCAGCCCGGATCCGAGTGGGTGTAGGCCGTGGCCCGGACGTAGTCCACCCGGGTGTAGTCCAGCTTTTCCCCGGTGGGCAGCAGGATCACCCCGTCACCGATGATGGGCTCCTGGGTGATCCCAGGTCCGGTGACCCCGCCGGTGCCCAGGGCCTGGATCTGCGCCCGTGGGGCCAGGGTCCGGGTCTGCTCCAGGAGCTCCCGCTGTGTTTCTACAGAGTTAACATAACATACAAATTCCGACAGCAGCAGCTCCCCGTCCCGGCCCTTGGTCAGCACCACCCGTTCCCCTTCCGGCAGATAGGAGGCGTAATAGGTGATGACCTCGTAGGGCTCCACCTGGGTCCGCCGCTCCTCCCGCTGAAGGACCCGGTCTACCCGGAAGGTCATTCCCCCTTCCAGAACCGTCTCCTCCGGCACCGACAGCCGGTCGTTCACATCCAAAGAAAGGCCCAGCTTTTCCAGCAGTTCTCCGGCGGTTTCTCCCTGGATCTCCGTCTCGATCGGCTGGCCGTGATAGATGACCGTCACCCGGGGGTTCCGGTGCACCGTAATGGTCTCCGCTTCCCGGGTGTAAGCGGCTACAGAGCTCAGCTCTACACCCGCAGCCCTGAGGATCGCCTCCGGCTCCCGAAGGAATCCGGTGCTGCTGTACACCCGCCCTCCGTCCAGGATCGTCCAGGTGGTGGCGAAGACGCACTGGCCCAGCACTCCCGCCAGAAACAACACAGGCCCCCATAATAAAACCGCCCATTTCCGCATACACCGGCATTCCTTTCCCCCGCCGGTCTGTGTCTCTCCCGGATAATCCGGGGACGGTTTTTGTGATCGTTGGGGTTATTATACAGGTTCCGGAAGGATTGTCAAGAATATTGGAAAGGGCAGAAAAGGGGGAAAATAGCGGCAATCAAAGGCTATGGGAAGAGAAATATCAAAGAAACCGGAGAAAGGAAAAAACGGGTCGAAGGAATTTTATTTTACGGGACGGGAGTGCTTTCCTTTTTCCGCGGCATATGATATACTGTGGAAAATCCAAAAAAGAAAAGGACGATTTTTATGAAAGCAGAGCGGCAATTTCCCCGTGTTGTCATCACCGCCAAGGGCACTCGCTGGGTGGAGCAGGGCCATCCCTGGATCTATGAGGGAGAGGTTATCCGGCAGGAGGGGGACTGCGAAAACGGCGGCCTGGTGGACGCTGTCAGCGAGAAAGGCAAGTATCTGGGTACAGGCTTTCTGAGTGAGAAGAGCAAGATCCGTGTCCGGCTCCTGTCCCGGAATGCCAACGACCGATTTGACGCCGCCTTCTGGCAGCGGCGGCTCCAATATGCCTGGGACTACCGGAAAACCGTCATGGGGGACCAGACCTCCTGCTGCCGGATCATCTTCGGGGAAGCCGACGGTTTCCCCGGGCTGACGGTGGACCGCTTTTCCGACTTGCTGGTGACCCAGACCCTGTCCATCGGCATGGAGCGGGCAAAGGATATGATTTTCCCGGCCCTGGTGAAGCTCCTCCGGGAGGATGGGGAAGTGATCCGGGGCGTTTTTGAGCGCAACGACGTAGCCATCCGGGAGCTGGAGGGCATGGCGCAGAACAAGGGCTGGTACGCTCTCCCCGGAGAGACTCCCCCGGAGAGCCCTGTCACGGAGATCTGCGAAAATGGGGTCTATTACTCCGTAGACGTGGAAAACGGCCAAAAAACCGGATTTTTCCTGGACCAGAAGTACAATCGTCTGGCAGTCGCCAAGCTTGCCAAGGGTAAGCGGGTGCTGGACTGCTTTACCCACACCGGCTCCTTTGCCCTGAACGCCGCCAAGGGCGGGGCCGAGCATGTGACGGCGGTGGATGTCAGCGCCTCCGCCATCGGCATGGCCCGGCAGAATGCCCTTCGCAACGGCCTGGAGGACCGGATGGACTTCCTCACGGCGGATGTCTTCGACCTGCTGCCGGAGCTGGCCGCCAAGGGCGGCAAGCCCTATGATTTCATCATCCTGGATCCCCCGGCCTTTACCAAGTCCCGGAAGACCGTGGACAGCGCCCAGCGGGGCTACAAGGAAATCAACCTCCGGGCCCTGAAGCTGCTGCCCCGGGGCGGCTACTTTGCCACCGCCTCTTGCAGCCATTTCATGCCATCGGAGCTCTTCGTGAAGATGCTGAAAGCCGCCGCCCTGGATGCCGGAGTAGAGCTGCGGCAAATTGAGGCCCGACAACAGGCCCCGGACCACCCCATCCTCTGGAACGTGCCGGAGACGGATTATCTGAAGTTCTATATCTTTCAGGTGGTGTAAGCGCCCTCTCCTGCTTGGAGAGGGTGGACCGGGCGCAGCCCGGGACGGGTGTGGAGGGGACCACTAAAGACGGAAAACGGGCTAGGTTGGAAGGAAGCGCTTGCTGTTTCCATTCAACCTAGCCCGGCCTTAACTTTTAGGGGTCCCCTCCACATCCGCCGCCTACGGGCGGCACCTTCTCCAAGCAGGAGAAGGCGGGGGCTGTTCTATCTTACTTACTGCTGATATCCGCGCCGAAGTACTTGTTGGACAGCGCACTGAGGGTCCCCTCACTGCGCAGCTCCTCGATGGCCTTGTCCACGGCCTGACGGAGAGTGGCGGAGGCATCCCCCTTCTGCATGGGGATGGCCACCTCGTTGGCATCGTCGGCCTCGGCCACGATCTTGATGGCGGCATCCGGGTGCTGGCTCAGGTAGTCGTAGAAGGACACGTCGGCGTTCAGTGTGGCATCCGCCCGGCCCTGAAGGACCATCTGGATGGTTTCGTCCAGGGTGTCCACGCCGGAGCAGGTGGCGCCGTACTGCTCCGCCAGCTCCATGTAGGTGCTGCCGATGGAGTTGGCGGTGGTCTTCCCCTTCAGGTCCTCAAAGGAAGTGATGGTATCGTTGTCGGATTTCACCACCAGCGCGGTGCGGATGTAGGCGTAGGGGGCGCTGAAATCATAGGTCTCCTTCCGGCTGTCGGTGATGTCCACGCCGTTGATGACCATGTCATACCGTCCGGCCTCCACACCGGCCAGCAGGCCATCCCATTCCCCTTCTACGAAGGTGGCCTTCACCCCCAGCTTTTCGGCAATGGCCTTGCCCACCTCTACATCGTAGCCCACCAGGGCATCGGAATCGTCGTGGAAGGACCAGGGAGCCCAGTTGCCCTCCAGGGCAATGACCAGCTCGCCTTTGCTCTGGATTTGGGCCAGCCGGTCGGCGGCGGCCTCTTCCTTCTTGCCGCAGCCGGCAAAGACACCCAGGCACAGGGCCAGGGCCAGGATAACAGACATATATTTTTTCATTGGATTTCCTCCTGTTCGTTTTCACCGAGTATGGTTCTCAGGAAGGCCTTGGACCGCTCCTGGGATGGATTTTGGAAAAAGGCTTTGGGGTCCCGGGACTCCTCCACCACCACGCCGCCCTCCATGAATACCACCTTGGAGGACACATTCCGGGCGAAGTTCATTTCGTGGGTCACCACCAGCATGGTCATGCCCTCCTGGGCCAGGCCGCGCATAACGGCCAGCACCTCCCCGGTAAGCTCCGGGTCCAGGGCAGAGGTGGGCTCATCGAAGAGGATGATCTCCGGCTGGGTGGCCAGGCCCCGGGCAATGGCCACACGCTGCTGCTGGCCGCCGGAGAGCTGGCTGGGGTAGCTGTCCGCCCGGTCGGCAAGGCCGACTTTTTCCAGCATCTGCATTCCCACGTCCAGGGCCTCAGCCTTGGGCATTTTTCTGGCCACAATGAGCCCCTCGGTCACGTTCTGGATGGCGGTTTTGTTCCGGAACAGATTGTAATTCTGGAAGACAAAGGCGGTCTTCATCCGAAACCGGGCAATGTCCTTTTTGGAAGCGCCGTGAAGGGGAAAGCGCTCTCCGTCAAAGATCATCTCCCCCTGATCCGCCGTTTCCAGGAAGTTGACGCAGCGCAGGAAGGTGGTCTTGCCGGAGCCGCTGGGGCCCAGAATGGCCACCACGTCTCCCTTCTCTACCTCCAGGCTCACGCCCTTCAGCACCTCCAGGGAGCCAAAGGACTTGTGCAGATTCTTGATTTCCAGCATTGCCATAGGTTACATCGCTCCGTAAGAATTCAGTTTCTTTTCCCCAATGGCCTGCAATTTCGTCAGCACGGTGCAGAACAGCAGGTAGATCAGGGCAACCTCTATATACAAGGCCAGATGCTCATAGTACCGGGAGGCGATCCGTTGGGTGACCATGAACATCTCCATAACGGTGATGTTGGCGGCCAGAGAGGTGTCCTTCACCATGGAGATCAGATTGTTGGAAAGGGAGGGAAAGGCGGTGCGCAGAGCCTGGGGCAGGACGATGCGGCCCATGATCTGCATATAGCTCATACCCACGCAGTACCCCGCCTCCAGCTGCCCCTTGGGCACGGATTCCAGAGCCGCCCGGATGGTCTCTGCGCAATAGGCTCCCTCGTTGATGGAGAAGACCAGCACCGCCGAGGGAAAGGGCTCCAGCATAATGCCCAGATTCGGCAGCCCGTAAAAAATCACATACAGCTGGACCAGCAAGGGCGTTCCCCGGACCACCCAGATATAAAACCGGGCGATCTGCTTGAAGACCTTCACATTGGCAAACTGGACCATGGCGGCAACGACGGCGATGACCAGGGCCAGGGAGAAGGAGATCACCGTCAGGGGGATGGTCATGGTCAGTCCGGGCAGGAGGATCTTGGGGAAGGATTCCATCAGAATGTTCAGTAAACGTTGAGACAAGGCATACTCTCCTTTCAGGCGATACCCTCCCCCAGGGGAAGGTGGGGGATTCAGAATTTTTCTTCCATATCGGAATAGAACTGGTCCAGCTCTTCCTGGGTGTCGAAGGTTGCCACGTACATCTGGTTGGCCATGGCGCCGGAGAGGGCATCGGGGATCCGTCCGTTCATGACCATGTGGTCCCGGTACTTCATCATGATCTCGTAGTCATCCAGCTTGTAGTGGGTGCCGTCCCGGCGGCCATAGAAGGCGCAGAAGTGGTGGGCCCCTATGGGCTTGGTGTTTTTATTGAAGCAGACCATGTCCGCCCAGATCTTATAGACATCGGTCTCCTGGCTGTAATTGTACATATCCGGGGTGTAGCCGCCGGCGGGGCGCATATTGACCTCCAGCCCCAGCACATCCCCGGCCTTGCCCAGGCCCTCCTGGTCCTGGGTCAGGACGAAGAATTCCAGATGGATGAACCGGCTCTTCACCCCGAAGGACTTGACGGTTTTCAGGCCGTACTCCCGGATCTTATCCGGCAGATCCTTCACCAGGTAATAGACGGAATCCGTATTGTCGTTGACGATGTCCATAATGGACATGGGGGAAATGTTGCCGGACTCAAAGAGGGGCTTGCCCTGGGAGTCCACAATGGCATCATAGGTCTGGACATAGCCGTTGACGTACTCCTCCATGATATACACCTCGTCGCTCTTGGTGTCCAGGAAGAATTCCAGCTCCTCGTCGCTTTTCAGCTTATAGGTGTGGTTGGCCCCTACGCCGTTGTCGGGCTTGACCACCACGGGATAGCCCACGGTGTGGGCGAAATCCAGGCAGTCCTCCAGGCCCTCTACCATGTGGTACCGGGCGGTGGGGATACCGGCCTTGGCGTAGTACTCCTTCATGGCGGACTTATACTTGATCTTGCGCATATCCGCAAGCTTGGGGCCGGTGGTGATGTTGAACTCCGTGCGAAGTCTTGCGTCCTGCATCAGCCAGTATTCATTGTTGGATTCCAGCCAGTCGATCTTGCCGTACTTGAAGGAGAAGAAGGCCACGGCCTTGAAGACCTCATCATAGTTCTCCAGGCTGGAAACCTTGTAGTATTCGTCCAGGCTCTCCCGCAGCTCCTGCAACAGGTTTTCATAGGGGCTGTCGCCAATGCCCAGGACCCGCATGCCGTTCTTTTTCAGCTCCGCGCAGAATTTCCAATAGGTCATCGGAAAATTCGGGGAGATAAAGATGAAGTTTTTCATAAGTCTCGTCTCTCTTTCTACAAAATTCTCCTACCCTTCCCCTGGGGGAAGGTGCCGCCGCGGCGGGTAAGGGGAAGGCTCCCTTGCGTAAAGGGAGCTGTCAGCCCTAGGCTGACTGAGGGATCGCCTTGCTGTAGGCTTGGTCCGCCCCACACCCGTCACGCCTACGGCGTGCCACCCTCTCCCAGGAGAGGGTTTTATTTATCCCAGCAGCCAGGGCAGATAGGTCTGCACCATTTTATGCCACCAGGGCCAGTCATGGTTGACATCCTTGCCCCAGTACTCAAACCGGGTGTGGATGCCCTTGCGGCAGCAGACCTCGTCCAGGCGGCGGGTGGACTCCAGCAGCACATCCTCCCAGGCTCCCTGGCCTACCACGATCAGGGACTTCTGGCTGTTGTAGAGGGCCATATAGGGGTGGTCGGCAGGCATATTGTTCAGGTACAGCACCGGGCAGTTGTTGTATACCAGGTCATCGCAGTAGTCCCCGAAGAACTCCTTGTTGTCGTAAAGGCCGGAGATGGCGAAGCAGCTGTCGAAAATGTCCGGGCGGCGGTAGTAGAGGTTGGCGGCGTGCATGGCTCCCATGGAGCAGCCGAAGGTCATGATCCCCTGATCGTACCCATTGGCCAGGCCGCTGAGATGCTTGATATAGGGCACCAGCTCATCCACAATGTAGTGGTACCATTTTTCGTGGTTTTCAATGCGCCACCGGTTGTCGGCCCCAATGGCCGCCCAGGCCTCGTTGTCGATGGAGTCGGCACAGTAGACGGTGCACTTCCCGGAGTCGATCCAGGGGGACCAGGTGGCAGGCATATTGTTGCCCTCAAAGTCGAAGAACCGGCCTCCCTGGCAGGGGAAGAAAATCACGGGCTTGCCGGTGGAGCCATAGACCTTGAACTCCATATTCCGGTTCAGGTTGGAGGAATAGTGGTTAAAATAACGGATTTCCATTGGGATCGAACCTCTTTCTACTATTGTTATACCCCCAGGCACTCCATAAAGATGGGCACCTGCTTGGCCCAGGAGGCCTCGCAGTGGGTGCCGCCGGGGACGATGCGGAAGGCCAGGTTTACCCCCTTGGTCATCAGCAGATGGCTGGTAGAGAACAGGGCCTCGGCGTTGGCGGCGTGGTTGGACATCTCCCCGGCGCCGTAGTCCAGATAGATGCAGGTGTCCCGCCGGATATGGGCCCGGGCGATGAGCTCCAGCATTTTTCCGGGGGCCACCCACAGGCTGGGGCTCAGGCAGGCGGCCCGCCGGAAGACGTGATTGAAGGTGGTGGCGGCATAGAGGGCCATGAGGCCGCCCATGCTGGAGCCGCAGATCAGAGTGTTCTCCCGGTCCGGCAGGGTCCGGAAATTGCCGTCGATATAGGGCTTCAGCTCCTTGATGAGCCAGTGCATATAGCGCTTGCCCTCGCCCTTGATCTGGCCAAGCTCGGAATCCTCAAAGGTCACCGGGGCGTACTCCCGCAGGCGGCCGTCCCCCTCCCGGTTGCACTCGATGCCCACAAGGATCAGTTGCTTGCCGCTTTCCTCCATGTAGTCGTACATACCCCAGGAGGTGCCGTAGGTGGCATCCTCGTCAAAAAACACGTTGTGTCCGTCAAAGAGATACATAACGGGGTATCTTCTCTCCGGGTCCTCCTCATAGCTTTCCGGCAGATAGACATAGGCCTTTCGCACCTGGTCCCCGGAGAGCTGAGGTATGGTAATGTCCCATTTGATAATCATAACGTCGTTCCCTTATATTGTAAAATCTACCAGAATAGTATACGTTCCCCGGACTCCTTTGTCAAGGAATCCGGGGAATTCTGTATGTCTGATAAATGCAAAAACCTGTGAGGCGAAAACAAACTGTGTAATACTGACAAGAAGGTCTATCTGATTTTGTGGAAGATGGGCTGCCGATTTTCGAAGGTGCAAACATAGCCGAAAATGTCGGCCAGCATCCTGGCGGCGGTCCCGCAATACTGGCCCACCCGGTCGCACCGGTGGGCATCGGAGCCTACGGTGACGATCTGGCCGCCCAGCTCCTTGAATCGTTTGAAAAAGTCCACCGTGGGAAGATACCCCACGCTCCGGTCCACGCCGCTGGTGTTCATCTCCAGGCCCTTGCCCTTGCTGGCCAGGGTCCTGAGGATCTCGTCCAGCACCTCCCGGTGGGCGGCGTATTCCAGAGGGGACCGGGTAGGATTGAAGGGAGACTTCATGAGGAAGGTCAGGTGGGCCAGCACATCATAGTCCTCGTGGACCTGGACCCGCTTCAGTGTCTCCTCCAGGAAGTCCCGCTGGGCATCTCCGGGGATCCTGCCCTGCCAGTATTCCTTGAAGTACACATCCAGCCCATGGACAAAGTGGACGCTGCCCAGCACAAAATCGTAGCGCCGCTGGCTCAGCCGCTGCAAAAGCAGGGACTGGTTCTTTTCCAGCAGGCCGAACTCCATGCCCCGGCGAATTTTCAGCCCCGGGACCTCCAGGCCATCGTACTCCCGGCTGTAGGCGTTTACGTCGAACATCATGGTCTGGCTCACGGCCAGGGGGTCGAAGTCCACATGGTCCGTAAAGCAGATCTCCCTCAGGCCCTTTTCCTTGGCGGCGGTGGCCAGGGCCAGGCCGGAGTCGTGGCCGTCGAAGGAGACGACGGAGTGGATGTGGTAGTCAAACATAGTTATTTCTCCTCCCAGAATAGTCGAAAGGCGGTGGGCAGGGCGGCAGATGCCTCCAGTTCCGGAGCCGTCAGCCAGGTGAAGCCCGGGGCTTCCGACTCTGCCTCGGCGTAGATGCCTGTCATGTCCCAGATGATGTGGGTGAATATGTGCTTGCGGCTGACGGCCTTTTCCAGCTGCTTCGGCTGGATGCCCAGCTTTTCCAGCTCTTTCAGGGCCTCCTCCGGCGAAAAGCGGCCGGGGATGTTGGGAAACTCCCAGAGCCCTGCCAGAAGCCCTTTGTTTGGCCGCTTTCTCAGGGCGTACCGGTCGCCGCAGCGCAGGATATAGACGGTCTTCTCCTCCACCCGTTTGGCCCTTTTCGGGGCTTTCACAGGCAGGTCTTTTGCCGTGCCCCGGCGGCAGCCCAGACAAAGGGCCCGGCATGGACATATTTCGCACTGGGGCTCCCGGTTGGGGCCGCACAATGTGGCCCCCAGCTCCATGAGGGCCTGGGTGAAAGCCCCGGCCTCCTTGGGGTAAACCTCCCCCAGGGCCTGGGTGACCTCCTGCTTTACCTTCGGGTCGTCAATGGGCCGGTCATCGTCCCGGAGCCGGGAAAGGAGCCGCAGTACGTTGCCGTCCACGGCAGGAGTGGGCAGGTCAAAGGCAATGGAGCATACAGCCCCTGCCGTATAGGGGCCGATACCGGGCAGGGCCAGCATGGCTATGGGGTCCGGGGGGAACCGGCCCCCATAGGCCCCGCACACCGCCTGGGCGCACTTTTTCATGTTCCGCACCCGGCTGTAGTAGCCCAGGCCCTCCCAGAGCTTGTGCAGGGCGTCGTCATCGCAGGCTGCCAGAGCCTGAACCGTTGGCAGGGCCTCCAGGAAGCGGCTGTAGTAGCCCTTCACCGCCTCCACCCGGGTCTGCTGGAGCATGATCTCCGACACCCATATCCTGTAGGGGTCCCGGGTCTGCCGCCAGGGAAGGCACCGTTTGTTTTCTTCATACCACCCAAGGACTGCCCGGGGCAGCCGGGATAACCGTTCGTCCATAGCCTGTCTCCTTTTTCTCTATTTTACACCACCCGGAAAACCTATGTCAAGGGAGGGATGCAGAACTTTCGATTGACAATAAAAAAATAAATTTTATTTTCAAATTAATAAAGGCGCTGACAAAATACCGGAAGAAAAATGGGAAATGTCCCCTGTATACGCAATAAAGCACAGGTGAGAGGATGAAAATTATGACGTATACAGGTACACAAAACTTATATTCACAAAAAATCAATAGACAAAATAGTCAAAAATTATGTAAAAATTTAGAGGAGTCTCCAAAAAGTATTTTTATACTTACATAATTGTTGACTTATTATGAACGATATGATACTGTAGGGGTGAAGTTGATATTCCGCCGCACATCACCCCACAGCGTAGGAGTAAGGCAAAGACGTCAGCACCATCAAGCAGCCACAGGATCGGTGCTTTCTTTTGCCCTTACGCGGCGGCACAGAAAGGAAGGTTTTTCCAATGGGTCTTTTTTCCAAGCTCTTCGGTCAGAAATACGATGAGATCTGCGCCCCGGTGTCCGGCCAGGCTGTGCCGGTGACGGAGGTCCCCGATCCCACCTTCTCCTCCGGTATGCTGGGCAACGGCGTCGCCGTGATCCCCTCCGAGGGAAAGATCTGCGCCCCCTGTGACGGCACCGTGGACATGATGTTCGAAACCGGTCACGCCGTCTCCATGGTTGCCGACTGCGGCGCGGAGGTCCTGGTCCATGTGGGCCTGGAAACCGTAGGCCTCCAGGGCAAGGGCTTCACCGTCCACGCTCAGAACGGCCAGAAGGTCAAGAAGGGCGACCTGCTCATCGAGGTGGACCTGGATGTGCTGAAGGAGGCGGGCTTGAATCCCATCACCCCCGTGCTCATCTGCAACAGCGATGATTTTTCGAAGTTTGAGACCGACGTAGGCCACGCCGTCCAGGCGGGGGATGCCGTCATCAAGCTGGCAAAGTAAATTTCGGCCATAAAGACCGTTGTGGGCCGACGGTCTTAAGAAAATAGGCATGCCGCCGGGAAACCGGTGGCGAGAAGAATCGAAGGAGGATTTTTTCTATGATGAAAACTCTGCAGAAGCTCGGCAAGGCTCTGATGCTGCCTGTCGCCGTGCTTCCCATCTGCGGCATTCTGATGGGTCTGGGCTACGCCCTGGCTCCCGCCGTCATGGGCGCTCCCGGCGCTACTGAAGGCTTCGCTTACGTACTGGGCTTCTTCCTGATCAAAGCAGGCGCCGCCCTGATCGACAACATGGCTCTCCTGTTCGCCATCGGCGTGGCCGTAGGCCTGGCCGAGGAGAGCGACGGCACCGCGGGCCTTGCCGGTCTGGTTTCCTGGCTGATGATCACGAATCTCTTGTCCACCGGCGTGGTCAGCGTCATCGCCCCCGGCATGATGGCTTCCGAAGTCAACGCCGTGGCTTTCTCCAAGATCGCCAACCCCTTCACCGGCATCCTGTCCGGTATCATCGGCGCTACCTGCTACAACAAGTTTAAGAACACCAAGCTGCCTGACGTGCTGGCCTTCTTCGGCGGCAAGCACTCCGTTGCTATCGTCACCGGCCTCGTGTCCATCGTTGTTTCCGCCATCCTGCTGTTCGTATGGCCCGTGGTCTTCGGCGTTCTGGTTGCCATCGGCAACGGCATCAAGGGTCTGGGCGTTGTCGGTGTTGGCCTGTATGCCTTCCTGAACCGTCTGCTGATCCCCACCGGCCTGCATCACGCTCTGAACAACGTGTTCTGGTTCGACACCATCGGCCTGGGCGACCTGACTGCTTACTGGGGCGCTCTGGTTGAGGGCGACACCATGGCCAACGGCACCGTGATCAACTGGTCCGTGGGCTCCTACATGGCCGGCTTCTTCCCCTGCATGATGTTCGGTATCCCCGGCGCTGCCTGCGCTATGATCGCCACCGCCAAGTCCAACAAGAAGAAGGCCGCCATCGGCCTGGTTGGCGCGGCTGCTGTCTGTGCTTTCCTGTGCGGCGTTACCGAGCCCTTCGAGTTCGCTTTCATGTTCCTGGCATTCCCCCTGTACGTTGTCTACGCCGCTCTGTACGGTGTCTTCGCCGCCATCACCGTGGCTCTGGGCTTCCGCGCCGGCTTCTGCTTCTCCGCCGGTGCTACCGACCTGCTGTTCTCCGCTAGCCTGCCCGCCGCTGCCAAGACCTGGCTGATCATCCCCATGGGCATCGCTGCCTTTGTGGTATTCTTCGTCGTGTTCTACTTCGCCATCAAGAAGTGGGATCTGAAGACCCCCGGCCGTGAGGACGACCAGGAGGGCGAGCTGAAGATCGAGCTGGCCAACAACGACTACACCGCTATGGCTACCATCATCCTGGAAGGCCTGGGCGGCAAGGAGAACGTTGTCTCCATCGACCACTGCATCACCCGTCTGCGTCTGGAAGTCAAGGACCGCCTGCAGGTCAACGAGGCCAAGATCAAGGCCTCCGGTGCCGCCGGTGTCCTGCGTCCCGGCAAGACCTCCGTGCAGGTCATCATCGGACCCAAGGTCCAGTTCGTTTACGACGAGTTCAAGAAGCTCTGCAAGTAAGCACCTGACCCCCTGTGGCCCACACAGATAAGTCCACCCCCGGACCGGCAACGGTCCGGGGGTTTTTGCGCCCCAAAGCCCCCGCCGGAGGCAGCCTTCCCCGCCGGGGGCAGCCTTCCCCCGCCGGGAGGATGCCTTCCCCTACGGGGAAGGTGGACCGGGCGCAGCCCGGGACGGATGAGGGGACAAACCCTCTCCTGGGAGAGGGTGGCTCGGCGAAGCCGAGACGGGTGTGGGGCGGTATGAACTCGGACCTGGTGCCGCCCCTGGGGCGCTTTCCGTTCATCTTGGTTCTGTGGGAACATTTAAAAAATAGGTTGATTTTATCCTAAAATCTGTGTATACTAATCTCAAAGGAGGGAGACACATGAACATCGACACCAATACCATCGTTCCTATTTCCGTTGCCAACCAAAATTTTTCCAAGGTTGCCAGGCTGGTCGATCAATACGGCTCGGCTGTAATCATGAAAAACAACACGCCCCGGTATATCATCTACGAATTCAACCAAGCGGATACCAAGCAGGCCGCAGATGACGAGGATGTGATCGCATCCTCCATGAAGCTCATGCAGCGCAACGCCCATGTCTATGAGGAGCTGGCGAAATGAAGGTCCTCAGCAAGCGCCAAATTCTGATGCTCCACTCCATGCTGATGGAACAGTCCGGCGGGATGAAGGGACTCCGGGACGAGGGACTTCTGGAATGGCTGAAAGGCCATGTGGACTAATCTAAAAACCGGAGCTGCTTTGGCCTGGGACTCGGCATTGCCGCAGAGATCGCCGCCTAGCACGGAGGCAATTTCCGGGTGGAGGACACCCCCACCGGCAGGGCGGTGCTTATCCTGGAGCTTCCCTTGCGGTAGAACCAAAGCCCTCTCCTGCCTGGAGAGGGTGGACCGGGCGCAGCCCGGGACGGGTGTGGAGGGGACCCCTGAAGGTTCAAACCGGGCCCGGTCCAACATTTTAGGGGTCCCCTCCACATCCGGCCCTGCGGGGCCACCTTCTCCAAGCAGGAGAAGGCAGGGGCTGTTCTCCTCTGGTTTTCCTTTCCAATTCACAGCATATTCACAAATTATTCAGACTGTTTTCAGGTTGCCTCTATATTATATTGTTGCTTATTTGTAAAATTCAGGAGGAAAGCCCAAATGGCAAATTTAGGAAAAGCCCGGCAGCGGAAAAAAGCCGTTCAACGGGTCATTGCGGTGATTGCCCTGGTGCTGGTGGTGCTGCTGGCGGCAGTGCTGCAGGTGCGCAAAAATGTGCGCAGGCAGGTCACCGCCCAGAACAGCTCCACGGTAAAGTCGGCCCAGGTGACCACAGGCTCCATTCAGGCGGCGGTATCCGGCTCCGGCACCCTGACCAGCGAGGATGTGGAGGACCTGTCCGTTCCCGCCACCGTAAAGGTGGAGAAGCTCTACGTAGAGCAGGGGGACACGGTGGAGGCGGGCACTTTGCTTGCCGGCGTGAACCCCAGCACAGTCCTCAGCTCCCTCTCCTCCGTCCAGGACAGCCTGGACTCCCTGGACAAGAGCATCCGCAAGGCGGAGTCCAGCACCGTCAGCTCCTCCGTAAAGGCGGGAGTCACCGGCCGGGTAAAAACCGTCTATGCCGAGAAAGGGGACCGCGTAGCGGACGTGATGTATGACCACGGGGCCCTGGCGGTCCTCTCCATGGACGGCTATCTGGCCGTGGACATTCCCAGGGGAGACTATGCCGCGGGGGACACCGTCACCGTCACCGACTCCCAGGGAAAGGCCTGGGAGGGTACGGTAGACCAGGTCACAGCGGATACCGCCACGGTGCTCATCACCGACGACGGCCCTCTGGCAGAGGATGAAGTCACCCTGGGCAAGGACACCGGCAAGCTCTACATACACAGCCCTCTGAAAATCACGGGCTATGCCGGTACCGTCAGCCAGGTCAGCGCCAAGCTCAACAACAAGGTCTATTCCACCACCGTGCTTTTCACCCTGAAGGATACCTCCGATTCCGCCAAGTACAACCAGCTTCTGTCCGACCGGGCGGAGCTGGAGGAACGGTATCAGGCCCTGGTCAAGCTCTATAAGGACGGCGGCCTGGTGGCGGAGAAAAAGGGCTCCATCCAGACCGCGGTGAAGCTGGATGACCTGACCGTAGGCACCGACGCTCTGGCAGACACCGTTCTTTTCACCCTGGACCCGGACGAGACCGTGTCCATCACCGTTACCGTAGACGAGACGGATATTCTCTCTCTGGCCCTGGGCCAGGAGGTGAAGGTCACCGTCAGCTCCCTGGGTGACGGGACCTACCTGGGCACCGTGGCGGAGCTGGATACCTCCGGCACCAACGGCTCCTACACCGCCAAGGTGACTCTGCCCAAGGAAACCGGTATGCTCTCCGGTATGTCCGCCGATGTGGACGTGACCATTGAGGGCGTAGAGAATGCCCTGCTGGTCCCCGCCGACGCGGTGCGCAAAACCAGCGCCACATCCTACGTCTACACCGCCTATGACGAGGAGACCGACACCCTGGGGGGCATGACGGAGGTCACCGTGGGCCTGAGCAACGGCACCCAGACCGAGATCACCTCCGGCCTCCAGGAGGGGGACAGGGTCTACTACACCCCCAAGGAGAAAACCTTCACCTTCGGCGGCATGACCATCACCACCTCCGGCGATTTCTCCGGCGACTTCTCCATGGGCGGCGGCATGGGTGACATGGGCGGCGGTCCCGGCGGCAATCCCGGCGGTGACCGGAGCGGCATGGGCGGCCCTCCCAGCATGGGCGGCTAAGGAGGCAGACCATGATCGATCTCAAAGATATCTCCCGCATCTATCAGGTGGGCAGCGAACGGGTCTACGCCCTGAACAAAGCCAACCTGCACATCGATGACGGCGAATTTGTCAGCATCATCGGCCCCTCGGGCTCCGGCAAATCCACACTGATGAACATCATCGGCTGCCTGGACACGGCGGACTCCGGCACCTATCTTCTCGATGGGATCCCCATTGAGGACTACACGGAAAACGAACTGGCGAAGATCCGGAACAAAAAAATCGGCTTCGTCTTCCAGAGCTTCAACCTGATCTCCAAGCTGACGGCAGAGGAGAACGTGGAGCTGCCCCTGATCTACCAGAAGGTCCCCAAGGCCCAGCGGAAGGAGCGGGTAGCGGCGGCTCTGGCCCGGGTGGACCTGCAGAAGCGGGCCAAGCATCTGCCCACGGAGCTCTCCGGCGGCCAGCAGCAGCGGGTAGCCATTGCCCGGGCCATTGCCACCCGCCCCAGCCTGATCCTGGCGGACGAGCCCACAGGCAACCTGGACTCCAAAACCACGGTGGAGATCATGGACATCTTTCACGAGCTCCACGAGGGAGGCAACACCATCGTCCTCATTACCCACGACGACGATGTAGCCAGGCAGGCCAGCCGCATCGTGCGGATCAAGGACGGACAATTAACGGAGGTGGACCCATGATCCAGGCATTCAAAATGGCAATGAAATCCATTTCCGGCAACAAATTCCGGGCCTTTCTCACCATGCTGGGCATTATCATCGGCGTTATGGCCCTGGTGATTCTGGTCAGCCTGGTCTCCGGCGCCACCGGCACCGTGACCGACACCATCGCAAGCCTGGGAAACAATCTGCTGACCGTCACCGTCTCCGACGACAAGGGGGCCCCTGTGAAGCTGGACACCCTGAACCAGTGGATGGAGGAGCCGGGCATCGGCCTGACGGCCCCCAGCGTGACGGCTACCGCCACCGGCAAATACGGCTCCACCTCCAAGACCGTGACCCTCTACGGGGCCACTCCCTCCTACGCCGCCATCAACGGCCTGGAGCTGCTGCTGGGCCGGTTTCTCAACGAGGCGGACGTGGAGAACCACACCAATGTCTGCGTCATCCCGGAGAAAACCGCCGAGGACCTGGTTGGCTACGCCGACTGCCTGGGCCAGGCCCTCTCCCTGAACGGCGTGAAATACACCATTGTGGGCATCCTCCAAAACGATGACGAGTCCCTGACGGGTATCCTGACCAAAAACACCATGATGGCCTATCTGCCCTTTACCAGCCTCCAGCGGCTGAGCACCACCGTAGGCTCCACCATCACCACCTTTACCGTCAGCGCCCCGGAGGGGGGCAACCTGACGGAGACGGAAAGCGCCGTGAAGGCCATCCTCATGAAGCGGTTCAACGAGGATGAGGATGCCTTCTCCATCCTCTCCCAGAGTATGCTGGAAGACGCTATGAGTAGTGTCACCGGCATCCTGACGGTGCTGTTGGGAGGCATTGCCGCCATCTCCCTGATCGTCGGCGGCATCGGCATTATGAACATCATGCTGGTGACGGTCACCGAGCGGACCAGAGAAATCGGCATCCGGAAGGCCATCGGCGCCGGACGGGGGGTCATTTTGCAGCAGTTCCTCCTGGAAAGCGTGGTGCTGTGCATGATTGGCTGCGCCATCGGCGTATTTTTAAGCTGGGCGGTGCTGCGGGTCATCTCTGTGATGGTGGCCAGCATGGGCCTGTCCTTCGGCCTGGAGTGGAACGTGGTGGTCATTGCCGTGGCCTTCTGCTTCGCCATCGGCGTGATCTTCGGCCTGTACCCCGCCAACAAGGCCGCAAAGCTGCCTCCCATCGAGGCCCTGCACTATGGCGGCTAAGGAGGGAACCCATATGAATGACCAGAAACAAAAAAAGCGCCTCTTCGGGCGCAAACAGGAGCCGGCGGACAATTCTATGCCGCCTCTCGACACCGATGACAGCATCCCGGACCGGGGCGGCCACGGCGCCCTCTGGGTAACGGCGCTGTGCCTGGTGGCAGCGGCAGCACTGCTGATCTCCAGCCTGCCCTCCGGCGTGGTATCCGGCACCAGCGTACAGAGCCGGGTCCTGACGGCCCAGCCGGAGAACAAGGCCATCTCCACCGCCCTTCTGGGGGCCGGGACCCTGACCCCCCCTGAGGGAGAGGACCTGGAGATCCCCCAGGCTCTGGAGCTGGAGGCCCGGTACGTAGAAAACGGGGACTCCGTCCGTGCCGGTGACCCCATCGTGAAGGTGGACAAGGTGGCGGTGCATGCCGCCATTGCGGAACTCCAGGAGCTGATGGAGGACCTGGATGCCGCCATTGCCAAGGTCACCAACGATTCTCCCTCCACCAGCGTGAAAGCCACCGCCTCCGGCCGGGTGAAGAAGATCTACGCCCAGAAGGACAGGGCCGTAGCCGACACCGTGTATGACTCCGGCGCTCTGGTGCTCCTGTCCCTGGACGGCACCATGGCGGTGGACATTCCCGCCCAGGGCCTGGCCCTGGGGCAAAAGGTCACCCTTCGCCTGTCCGACGGCAAGGAGCTGGAGGGCCAGGTGGAGACCATCTCCGACGGAGTGGCCGCCGTCACCTGCTCCGATGAAAAGGCCCCCTACGAGGATACAGTATCCGTGGTGGAGGAGGGGGGCAAGGTCCTGGGCACCGGCAAGCTCTACATCCACAGTATGCTCCGGGTCACCGGGGCCTACGGCACCGTCTCCTACATCAGCGTCCGGGAAAACCAGAAGGTCACCAACGGCACCACCCTGCTGACCCTGAAGGACACCGGCCATACCGTGGAATACAACAGGCTTCTGAACCGCCGCCAGGAGCTGGAGGAGCACATGGATAAGCTCCAGCGCCTGTCCAAAGACGGCATTCTCCGGGCAGACACCGACGGCGTGGTCTCCGGGCTGGATACCACAGTGGACTATGTCTCCCCTGCCGCCCTGGAAACCCGGCCCCGGAGCCAGGCCAGCCCGGGATACATCTCCCTCAATCAGATCCTGATGGATGAGGTGGTGGAACCACCGGACAAGCCGGACAGCGGCGGTACGGGCAACTCTGATCCCTCCGATCCATCTGGCCCCTCCGATCCATCTGGCCCCTCTGAACCCACGGACCCTTCCAAACCCACAGACCCTACCGGGCCTTCGGAGGGCGGCGATCAGCAGACCGCTACCTACATTCTGGGCCTGGTGGTAGAAAACTCCGGCGACACCATCTATTACATCCCCCAGCAGACCATTGAAGCCAGCCAGGATGCGGCGCAGACCATGGACCTTTCCTCCATGGTTGGCTCCGATGTGAGCCAGACCCCCACCGCCCTGACAGACGGAGGCCAGACGGTGCTTATGAGCAACGGTATGTCCTGGTCCCCCTCCAGCTTCGGGGCCGTGGCCAAGGGAGATGCCATCCTCATCGGCACGGGCCTCATCGTCCACCAGCGGGCCCTGGACATCAGCAGCCTGATGCCCGACTTTGATCTGTCCAGCCTTGGCGGCATGACCGGCGGCTATTCCTCTGGCAGCTACCCCGCCAGCACCCCCGCCTATGAGACCTACGACACCGGCTGCACCCTGGCCGCCACCGTCACGCAGACCAAGGAGATGACCGTGGACATCACCGTAGACGAGCTGGACATTCTGTCCCTGGAGGTCGGCATGGCCGCGGATGTCACCCTGGATGCCCTGCCGGGCCAAAGCTTCCGGGGCATCATCACAAAGATCAACACCTACGGCGTGAACTCCGGCGGCAACACCAAGTATACCGTCACCGTGACCCTGGACCGGGCGGAAAAAATGCTCACCGGCATGAGCGCCTCCGTAAACATCACCACCGCCACTTCGGAAAGCGTTCCCACCCTCCCCGCCGCGGCCATTCAGTCCCAGGATGGCAAAAGCTGGGTCTACACCGCCTACGACGAAAAGACTGACACCCTCTCCGGCCTGACCCAGGTAGAGCTGGGCCGGTCCGATGGAGAGAGCGTGGAGATTCTCTCCGGCCTGGACAGCGGCGCAAGCTGCTACTACCGCTACGCGGACGAAATTGAATACAGGTTTGTAGGGTAACCCTTCTCTGCCCTCTCCTGCTTGGAGAGGGTGCCGCCCTCAGGCGGCGGGTGTGGAGGGGACCCCTGAACGTACAAAAAAGCCCTGTTGGATGGTAAAACGTGTGTTTCAGCGCTACCATTCAACAGGGCTCGTTTCTTTTTTTCTGGCGGGTCCCCTCCACACCCGGCCTGCGGGCCACCCTCTCCAGGCAGGAGAGGGCAGGGGGCTGCTCTATATCAGCCCCAGCTGGGCTTTCCAGCTCAGCACCCGGTACACGGCTTCATCCACCCGGTCCTGGGAGATTTCCCCCTCCCGGGCCGCTTCCAGGACGGCGGAAAGCTGGCTTTCAAAGTCTGTGCTGCACAGAAGATCCGCTCCGGCCTTCACCGCCAGGACGGCGGCCTCCTCCGGGGTGTAGTCCTCCAGAGCGCCCATAGACAGGTCATCGGTGATGACCACCCGGTCATAGGCCAGGGTGTCTCGCAGGTAGCCTATAACAGCAGGAGACAGGGAGGCCGGGGCATCGGCATCCAGGGCGGCTATCCGGTTGTGGCTGACCAGGATCGCCCCCAGGCCGGTCTGAATGCCCGCCCGGAAGGGGATCAGGTCCTTTCCCTCCAGCTCCTCCAGACTCCGGCTGTCCAGGATGCTGGCCACATGGGTATCTCCGTTCTCGCCGTAGCCCGGGAAGTGCTTCATAACGCCGCCCACTCCATACTCCGCCATCCGCTCCAGGGTGGCGGACACATACTGTCCGGTGGTAATGGGGTCCGCCCCCAAGGAGCGGCTGTAGAGGAAGGAACCGGGGTCCATCGCAATATCGCACACCGGAGCCAGGTTGACGTTCAGGCCCAGGGTATGCAGAAGATATGCCTTTTCCGACTCCAGGCTCAGGGCCAGCTCCAACCCTCCGGACTGGAAGGCCTGCCGGGGGGACGGGAAGGGCTCCCCCCGGAAGACCGGGTGGCTGCTGATCCGGACCACGGTGCCTCCCTCCTCGTCCACTGCCAGCAGGAGGGGAATATTCCCGGCTCCCCGGTAGGCTTTCAGCTTTTTCTGCATGGAGCCCAGGGTCTCGTCATCAAAGTCCCGGCCAAAGAGGACCAGGCCCCCAAGCTGATTATTTCGGATATCGTCCAAAGCCGTTTCCTTCCGGCACCGGGCCAGGAAGAGCTGGCCCACCTTCTCCTCCAGGGTCATGGCTTCCAGGATTTCCCGGACCGGGTCTGCCGGTTCGGTGGCTTCCGTCTCCGGCGAGACGGTCTCTGGCAGGACGGTCTCCGCCCTGGTCTCCGGTGCCGTCTCAGAGGCAGCCGGTTCTTCCTTCGGCCCGGCGCAGCCCCCGAGAAGAAGGGCCAGGCACAGTATGACCAGCCGCCTCATAGCCCTTCCTCCGGGATCCGCTTGCGCAGCCAGTCCCCTTTCAGGTACACCGCGGCAAACACCGCCGCCGTCAGGGCCCTGGTGCTGACAAAGCGGCCCACGATGATGGTGTCCACCGTGTTGTACATCTGCTGAAAAAAAGTGCCCAGCAGGATCGGGAAGAAGAAAATCAGGATCTGTTTCCAGATGACCCCTTCTGTGATCTGCCGGGAGGCCGTGATCTTACCCATACCGGGACCTCCTCATTTTTTAGAATCTTGCCGGATTCTAGCACAATCGGCAAAAAAAGTCCATAAGAAAAACCCGCTCCCTGTGGAGCGGGCCCTTCACCCGTCAGGGCGAAGCCCTGACGGGTGAAGGGGAAAGCTGTCGGAATATTTTAGTTTGCCTGGGTGGCGCCCAGCTTGATGGCGCTGTAGTCAATGGTGGTGGGGTTGGCCGCCAGAGCCTCTTCCACAAAGTTATTGGTCTTCTCGGTGAGGATGTCGCTCTTCACCTGCTCCTGCCAGACGGTAGCGCTGCCGCAGTAGAGCATCACATGATAGCCGTAGCTGGTCTTCACAATGTCGGTATCCCCCACCTGACGGCCATCGTCAAAGCACCAGGCGTCAAAGGCCTCCACCATCTGGCCCTGGGAAACGCCGGTGTACAGTCCGCCGTTGGTATTGGAGCCGGGGTCCTGGGAGTTTTCGTTGGCCAGGGTGGCGAAGCTGTCCTCGGTCTTATCCCCGGCCAGATACTGGCTGAGAATTTCCTTGGCCTTGGCCTCGGCATCCGCCCAGGCCTCGTCGGAGATGGTGGTCTCGCCGGTGGTGGAGCCGTCTACAGGGGTGCTCTCAGGGGTGATGAGGATATGGCGCACATCCACAGTGTGGGTATCCTTGGTCAGGCCCTTCTCGGCGTAGTCCGCCTCGTGGGCATTGAAGTACTCCTCCAGTTCCTGCTCCGTGGGAGCAAAGCTGGCATTGACCTCCGTGTAGTAGCCGCTGGAGCGGTAGTACAGGTCCCAGAAGGCCTTATAGTCCGCCACAGAAGCTCCAGGGCCGAAGTTTTTGTGGATCATATCTTCCGCGGTGCCGTAGCCGTTTTTCTGGGCGGTCTCCTCCAGGCCGGTCTCTATGGTGTCCAGCTCATTCTGAAGCTCCTCGGAAATCTGGAAGCCGTTCTCCTGGGCGGAGCGGTATATGGCCTCATACACCTTCCAGGAGGACAGGGCCTGCTCCAGGAAATACTGCTGCCAGGTCCGGTTCTCCACCATGCCGCAGGTCTGGGTGTCCAGGGGCTGGGAAGCGTCCAGGCCGAAGTAGGCGGCATAAGAGCCGTACTGGCTGTAGAAATTCTGAGCCGCCAGCCAGTAGTGGACCTGCAGCTGTCCGTTGGTCAGCACCCGGTCTCCGGCGGTGGCAACCACCGTATCGGCAGCGGCCTTTACCTCTTCCTCGGTGCCGGTATAGCTGCCCTTGCAGGTCACATCGTTGGGATCGCCGTCGGCGGGGATGGTGGCCTCGGTGGTCTCCGCAGTGGTCTCCACAGTGCTTTCAGAGGCTTCGGCGCTGGGGTTCAGCTCCTGGTCCTTCTTCTTGCCGTTCATCACCAGCACCGCCACAATGGCTGCCACCAGGATCACGGCCGCTACGGCCAGGGCCACGGCAGAGGTGCCGCTCATGCCCTTCTTCCGCTCAGGCTCCCTGGGCTGCTCGGAGGCAGCCTCCTCAACAGGGGCAGCTTCCTCGGCGGCAGGAGCCTCCTGGGGAAGCTCCGTGGCAGCTTCTTCCGCGGGAGCCTCCTGCGCGTCGGGTTCCAGGGCAGCGGGCTGGAGCGTATCTTCTTTTCCGCAGGCGGGACAGACGGTCTGCCCGTCTTCCATTTCTCCGCCGCAATACTTACAAGTTTTCATAAACAAATTCCTCTTTCTTCCCGGAGATCTCCCCCGGGAGTCCATAATCCTGCTCAGTTTACCACGTTTATGCCGGGAATGCAAGGGAAACATAGATTGTTTACATTTTGAGGCAATGTGCGGCAAGAATCCCACCATTCTCCCGCAAACTTTTGTCCTTGTGCCCGTTGACAAAAGATGCGGATTATTGTAGAATTTGGAGGTAGAGACGGAGGTGTCTACGGGTGAGAGCCCCGGGCGGCTTTGTCTCTTTTTCTTTTTGTCAATATCTGATTTTTTTGACCGGAAAAGGAGAATATTTACCTATGGAGAAACTGGAACAGCTGTACGAAGGAAAAGCCAAGAAAGTATTCAAGACCGACGACCCCGAACTGTTGATTGTGGAGTACAAGGACGACGCCACCGCCTTCAATGGCCTGAAGAAGGGCACCATCGCCGGCAAGGGCGTGATTAACAATGAGATGAGCAACCGGCTCATGGCCATGCTCGAAAAGCAGGGCATCCCCACCCATTTCGTCAAGGAGCTGGATTCCCGCCAGACCCTGGTGAAGAAGGTTTCCATCGTGCCCCTGGAAGTCATCGTCCGCAATATTTCCGCCGGCTCCTTTGCCAAGCACTACGGCGTAGAAGAGGGCATCGTCTTCGAGCACCCCACCATCGAGTTCTCCTATAAGAATGATGCTCTGGGCGATCCCCTGCTGAACACCTACCATGCTCTGGCTCTGAAGCTGGCTACCCCTGAGGAGATCAAGACCATCGAAGACTACTCCTTCCGGATCAACGATGCCCTGAAGGCTTTCTGGGCCACCTGCGGCGTGACCCTGGTGGACTTCAAGCTGGAGTTCGGCCGCCTGAGCGACGGCACCATCGTCCTGGCTGACGAGATCAGCCCCGACACCTCCCGGCTGTGGGACTCCAAGACCCATGAGAAGCTGGACAAGGACCGCTTCCGCCGGGACCTGGGCGGCGTGGAGGAAGCCTACGCCGAGATCATGCGCCGTCTGGAAGAGCACCTGAAGTAAGATAGGACACGCAAAAACTCCGTAGGGGGGTAGTCTCCCCCCGCGGAGCTTTCCTGTGTTTTCAACTAAGAATAAGAACTATAAATCGGAGGATAATCATATGGGAAACTGCGCAATCGTTGGCATTAACTGGGGCGACGAAGGCAAGGGCCGCATGGTTGACCTGCTGACCCAGGACTACGACATCGTAGTCCGCTACCAGGGCGGCGGCAACGCGGGCCACACCGTCATCAATGAATACGGCAAATTTGCCCTGCATCTGCTGCCCTCCGGCATTTTCCGCAAGGGCGTTGTAAACATCCTGGGCAACGGCGTCGCGCTGGACCCGGAGAACCTGTGGAAGGAAATGGAAGAAATCCGCGCCCAGGGCGTTTCCCTGACTCCGGAAAACCTGAAGATCTCTGACCGCGCCAGCCTTCTGATGCCCTGGCACCGGCTGATGGACGGCCTGGAGGAGGCCCGGCTGGCCGACAAGAAGTTCGGCTCCACCAAGCAGGGCATTGCCCCCTTCTATGCCGACAAATATGCCAAGAAGACCGTCCTGGCCGGAGAGCTGCTGTATCCCAAGCACCTAAAGGAGCGTCTGAAGGACCTGCTGGAATGGAAGAACCTGACCCTCACCGGTGTCTACGGTGCCGAGCCCGTGACCATGGAGGAGCTGGAGGCCTGGCTCACTGATTACTGCGAGAAGATCAAGCCCTACATCCAGGACACCGGGGTCTACCTCCGGGACGCCCAGGCCGCAGGCAAGAAGATCCTGTTTGAGGCCCAGCTGGGCTCCCTGCGGGACCTGGACTACGGCATCTACCCCTACACCACCTCCTCTAACCCCATCGCCGCCTACGCCCCTGTGGGCTCCGGCGCGCCCAATGTGAAGATTGAAAACATCGTAGGCGTTGTGAAGGCCTATTCCAGCTGCGTAGGCGAAGGCCCCTTCACCTGCGAGATGTTCGGTGAGGAAGCCGAGGCTCTGCGGCAGGCAGGCTTTGAGTACGGCGCCAAGACCGGCCGCCCCCGCCGGGTCGGCCCCATCGATATCGTTGCCACCCGCTACGGCGTCCGGTGCCAGGGGGCAACCTCCATTGCCCTGACCAAAATGGACGTCATGGGTTACATGGACCGGATCCCCGTCTGCGCTCACTATGAGCTGGACGGCAAGATCACCGACGAGTTCCCCTTCCCCGCTGTGCTGGCCGATGCCAAGCCCGTCATGGAGTATCTGCCCGGCTGGAAGTGTGACATCTCCGGCTGCCGCAGCTGGGAGGAGCTGCCCGAGAACGCCCGGAAATACGTGGAATACATTGAGCAGAACATTGGCTGCCACATCGGCTACGTTTCCGTAGGCCCCGAGCGGGACAGCATCATCTACCGCTAAGGAGGACGTTATGACAGACCGCTACGAATCCCCCCTGTCCAGCCGCTACGCCTCGGAGTATATGCTCCACCTTTTCTCCCAGGATGTGCGCTACCAGACCTGGCGGAAGCTGTGGGTTTCCCTTGCCAAGGCCGAGCACAAGCTGGGCCTGAACATCACCGAGGAGCAGATCCGGGAGCTGGAGGCCCACATTACCGACATCGACTACGCCGTGGCCGCCCAGCGGGAGAAGCTGGTGCGCCATGATGTCATGGCCCATGTCTATGCCTACGGCCAGGTGGCTCCCTCTGCCGCCGGTATCATCCACCTGGGTGCTACCTCCTGCTACGTCACCGACAACGCCGACATTGTGATCTATCGGGACGGCCTGAAATACCTGCGGACAGAGCTTCTGAAGGTGCTGGCCAATCTGCGGGAGTTTGCCCACGCCTACAAGGATATGCCCACCCTGGGCTACACCCACTATCAGCCCGCTCAGCTGGTCACCGTGGGCAAGCGTGCCACACTGTGGATGCAGGACCTGCTCAGCGACGTAGAGGAGCTGGACTTCGTCATTGAAAACATGCGCTTCCTGGGCTGCCGGGGCACCACCGGCACCGAGGCCAGCTTCATGGACCTCTTCGACGGAGACAGCGCCAAGATCGACGAGATGAACAAAATGATCTCCGGGGACTTTGGCTTTGACAAGTGCTTTGCCGTCTGCGGCCAGACCTATCCCCGGAAGCTGGACAGCCGGATCCTGAATGTTCTGTCCTCCATCGCCCAGAGCTGCTACCGGATGGCAAACGACATCCGCCTGCTGCAGCATGACCGGCAGGTGGAAGAGCCCTTCGAAAAGAATCAGATCGGTTCCTCCGCCATGCCCTACAAGCGCAATCCCATGCGCTGCGAGCGCATTTGCTCCCTGGCCCGGTATCTGATGGCGGATGCCCTGAACGCCCCCATGACCGCCTCCACCCAGTGGCTGGAGCGGACCCTGGACGACTCCGCCAACCGGCGGATCAGTCTGCCTGAGGGCTTCCTCTGCGCCGATGCCATTCTGCGCCTTGCCCAGAACGTCACCGACGGACTCCATGTGAACGAAAAGATCGTAGAGCGGACCGTCCGGGAATATCTGCCCTTCATGACCTCTGAGAATCTGATGATGGAGGCCGTCAAGCGGGGCGGCAACCGTCAGGAGCTCCACGAGATCATCCGCTCCTGCTCTATGGAAGCCACCGCCCGGATGAAGAACGGCGAAAGCTGCAACCTACTGGAGCTGCTCTCTGCCCGGAAGGAATTCGGCATGACCCCCCAGGAGATCGAGGCCCTGCTGGATCCCAAGCTCTATGTAGGCCGCTGCCCCGAGCAGGTGGAGCGGTTCCTTGGTGGACTTTCAGAACTCCTGAAAGACGTTCAGCACGAAACTGCGGAAATCAACCTGTAACGGAGGTACAATCAATTTGGAAAAAATCCTGGTTTTGGACTTCGGCGGACAGTATAATCAGCTGATCGCCCGCAGAGTCCGGGATCTCCATGTGTACGCGGAGATCGAACAGTACAACGCCATTACCCCCGAGGAGATCAAGTCCCGGGGCTACAAGGGCATCATCTTCACCGGCGGCCCCAACAGCGTGTATGATATGTCCTCCCCCCACTACGATCCCCAGGTCCTGGAGCTGGGCATCCCCATTCTGGGCATCTGCTACGGCTGCCAGCTGACAGCCTGGATGGCCGGCGGCAGCGTCATCACCGCCGAGACCTCCGAGTACGGCAAGATCCGGCTGGACCTGAAAAAACCTGGATCCAAGCTGTTCCAGGACGTGCCCGCCGAGAGCATCGTATGGATGAGCCATACAGACCGCGTTGAGCAGCTGCCCCAGGGCTTTGAGGTCACCGCCTCTACGGACAACTGCCCCGTAGCCGCCATGGAAAACGAGGCGAAGGGAATTTACGCGGTGCAGTATCATCCAGAGGTCACCCACAGCCAGTTCGGCAGCCTCATGCTGAAAAACTTCCTCTACAACGTCTGCAAATGCGCCGGTGACTGGCAAATGGATTCCTTCATCGAGGACACCGTCAAGGCCCTGAAAGAGCGCATCGGTGACAAAAAAGTCATCCTCGGCCTCTCCGGCGGCGTAGATTCCTCCGTTGCCGCCGGCCTCATCAGCCGGGCCGTAGGCGATCAGCTGACCTGCGTCTTCGTGGACCAGGGCCTGATGCGCAAGGACGAAGGGGACTTCGTGGAGAAGACCTTCACCAGCCTCTTCGATATGCACTTCGTCCGGGTCAACTGCCAGGAGCACTTCCTGGAATGCCTGAAGGGTGTCACGGACCCGGAGCAGAAGCGGAAGATCATCGGCACCGAATTCTATAAGGTCTTCTGGGACGAGGTCCGGCGCCAGGGCGGCGACGATGCCTTCTTCGCCCAGGGCACCATCTACCCCGACTGCATCGAATCCGGCAAGGGCAACGCCGACAAGATCAAGACCCACCACAATAAGGTCAAAATGCCCGAGAACGTGAAGTTCCTGGACATCATCGAGCCTCTGGCCAGTCTCTTCAAGGACGAAGTCCGCCGGGTCGGTGAGCAGCTGGGCATTCCCCACGAGCTGGTGTGGCGCCAGCCCTTCCCCGGCCCCGGCCTGGGTGTGCGCATCATCGGTGAGATCACCGCCGAAAAGGTCAGGATCCTCCAGGAGGCCGACTGGGTCCTCCGTGACGAGATGGCAAAAACCGGCTACGAGACCCAGATGGCCCAATTCTTCTGCGTTCTGCCCGGTGTCAGCACCGTAGGCGTCATGGGCGACCACCGCACCTACGACCACCTCCTGGCCATCCGCGCCGTCACCACCGACGACTTCATGACCGCCGACTGGGCCCGCATCCCCTACGACCTTCTGGCAAAGGTCTCCAACCGGATCACCAACGAGGTCAAGCACATTAACCGAGTGGTGTATGACGTGACCAGCAAACCCCCCGCAACGGTGGAGTGGGAATAAAAAATCCGTGATACTTGTGGCAAAAAAGTCCTAGGGAAATCACAACTTTTTGATTCGCCGCATCTGCTTTGATAGCAAAATGATAGCAGCTCTTTTCAGCCAATTGTTCATTCCCATCAAAAGGGACAGATGGCTTGCAGGTTGCTTTCCAATCCGATAATGAGCAAAATGCTCTGCTGAGTTTTTGAAACGAACTCGGCAGAGCATTTTTTCATTTCTTTCTTAAAACATTGGATACTGTAGCTTGTGAAATTCCAAGCATAGCAGCAATCGTTTCTTGCGTAATCTTTTGTTTAGCAAGATCTCGAATCACTTCATTCCGCTGTAGTACAGAACTAATTTCGGGCAACCTATGGGCTGTTTCGGATATAACACCAGATGCTGTAACAGTTTTTATTAAAGTTGAACCGTCATCAAATACAGCCCGTGCGATTCTTGCACCTGTTTTCTTGTTTTGGGTCATGGCGAGCGAGGTAATACTTGCAGCTGTTTTGCCAATCTTCTGAAGATCAACACTTTTGAATACGTTTAGTAAATTTGTAGACATTAGGAATCACCTCAAATATCAGAATAATATTATTATAATATTATTCTGATATTTGTCAAGCGGGATGTTAAAAATTATTCTTGAATTTTGTGACTAAATAATCGCTCAGACCCTGAGAAGGGCCAATCTTTTTGAATATTCCAGAGGCGTCGTATTTGGGATAGTGATAACGCCAGCGGTTATATTCTTCCTGGGTGATTTCTTTATTTTTCAGCTTTGTCATTTCGGTGTTCCAGGCTTCCAGCATTCTTTGAAGCTCAATGCCGTCACTGCCACCCTTTACTGGATTGACCCGCAGATGCACCTCCCCCTCACTTTCGTAGACCTCCAGACCATAACAGTCCTCCAGGAGGTACTTATGAAAACAGGGCTTACCAAAAAGCATAAGCAGAATATGGGGCGATATATTCAGAGGATCCCTAAATCATTTGTAGCTAAGTACAAAATACATATTTGCATCTTCTATGCCGTTGTTGATATATCTATGCTCCGCACTTGCGTCAAACGCAATGGAAGCCCCTCTTTTTAGCTGGTAAATATTGTCACCAACAGCGACCTCGACTTCCCCATCAGCGACCATCACGTACTCTGTCCGCCCGTTCTTGTGAGTCTGCGACACATGATTGCATCCAGGCTTGAGAACACAATAGAAAATTTCAAAGCCTGTTGCAGGTGTAAATGGAAAAATACAGTAAAACAAGATTTTTCCGTCGTTGTCAACAACCGGAGAGATGTTCTCAATATACTTGATATCGCAATACAGAGATTGAGGACTCGTCAGAAGATTGTCGAATCGTATTTTTAATCCGTTTGCGATTTTCGAAACCGTAGCCAGTGTCGGGACAGACTCAGATCGTTCGATCTGGCTCAGCATGGTTTTGCTAACACCAGTCATGGAAGAAACCGCATCAAGGCTGAGCCCCATGCTCTTCCGGATGTTTTTCAAGTTTTCGCCGATTTTCAATTGCTCGCCCATGAATTCCGCCTCCTGTTATGCCGCTGCAGGCAGATATAATATACTCCATCCATTTCGGATAAGCACATCTTTTTATTTTAACAGCGTATCTAAGGATATGTCAAGGTGGCAATACCACTAAATTCCTGAAGAAAAATTTGTAAAATTGCGTTATTGACAGAGCGGCTGAAATGATGCATTATGTATATACGCTATAGCGAACGCAAATTCGTTATAGCGAATACCCGTAACTACGGGATTCAACAGGAGGGTACACCATGAAAACCATTGCTGTATTAGGAACTGGAAATGTAGCCCAGACAATTGCTGTCGATATGAAAGCCAAGGGTCAGGAAGTCCGGCTGTTTGCGCCTGACTATCTGTTCTCCAGATTCCAGACCATCGCGATTTCTCATGAGATCGAATGCGTCGGCGAATTTAACGCAAAAGAAAAGATCGATGTGGTGACTTCCAACATTGACGAGGCTGTAAAGGGTGCAGACTATATCATCGTCTGTGTCCCTGGCAATCGTCATGAGGAATTTGCCAAAATCCTGAAGGGGCATACCACAGCTGAGCAGATCGTGATTACCTTCAACGGCTGTATGGCCTCTCTGATTTACAAGAACGTATGGGGCGATGACCCTACTTGCCCCATCTTTGTGGAATCTACGATCCCGCCCTTCAGCACCAGACGGGTAGAACCAGGCAAGGTTCGTATGTTTGAGCGTCATCTAGCACCTATCGCGTTTTTCCCCGCCGCCGCCGCAGAGAAATACTACGATCAGATTCGCAAGGATGTCTATGATTTCCCCGGTCTCTACAGTGATGTTCTTGAGTGCGGTCTAAGCTTGATTAATCCTACTGTACACCCTGGCCCTTGCCTTGTCAACCTCAGCAACATCGAAAAGCCAGATGTCAACTTCTTTTTGTATGAGCACGGATTCCAACCCTCCGGTCTGAAAATTGACGTTCTCCTTAACAAGGAGCGGCTGAAAATTGGTAAGGCGCTCGGCTATGATATCCATGCTCTGGAGGATTTTGCTGGCGTCGATAAGGTCGATTCTTGGGTGCCACTGTATGCTATGGGCCACGGTTGCCACAACCTCACCTCGATTGCCGGCCCCAATGATATCAACTACCGCTATCTGACGGAAGATATCCCAATCGCTCTGGTCTGCTGGGCCTCTATCGCGGATCAGCTGGGCATTGAAACGCCTATCATGGATGCTGTGATCACTCTGGTCGGTGTCGCCCATGACACAGATTGGTTCAAAAACGGCAGAACTGCCGAAGTACTCGGCATCAGCGGCAGAAACGCCGAAGAGTTGAATCGTTACGCGAAAACGGGCAAATTCTGATCCCACATAGGCAATTTTAGAGAGGAGCGTATTGAACGTGAATAGCAATCACGATTTGGACCGCTGTGATTATGACACTGCGGCCATCACTGATTATGATCCGCGCTTTGAAGCAAGCAAAAAGAGCGCTTTGTTTCTGCACATTCTTGGTATTGTCGCATCTATAATTGGCACCTGCTGGATGTTTTATTTCGGGACGGGCGATCCCACACAGATGACATACTTTTTGGGTTTTCCTCTCTGGTTTTCCGGCGCGACAATTATCTACACCATCATGACCATCATTGGCATCGTTCATATCTGTAAATGGGACGAATTTCCGCTGACAGCAAGAGCTAATAGGAAGGGGGGGAAATAATGGCACAGGATCTTGGCGGCTTTACCATTGCCCGCTCTACTTCGGTCACCATGTTGCTAATCTTTTCGGTGTATTCAATTATCATCGTCGGATTCGGATTCTATGTAAAAGCACAGGCCCGGAAGGGTGGCTCCGACAACCTCGCGTCCTTCCTTACAGGAGGCGGCAACATCGGTGCATTTTCCATCGCCATGATTGCCGCGACAAACGCAATGTCCGGCGGTTCCATGGTTGCGGCTCCCGGCCTCAGCTACGCGGTCGGATTTGCTTCCCCTCTGATTTATTACAGCGGATTTCTGACCTCCGCCTACTGTCTTGGTGCTGTTGGACGGAAAATTGCTATTCTGCGTGAACGGACCGGCGCAGTTTCCTATTTACAGCTGCTGCGCCTCCGTTTTCAATCCAAGGGCGTTGTGGGCGCGCTGGCAGTCACGGGCGCGTTGGGCCTGGTGTTTTTTGGATGCGGCCAAATTTCCGCCGGTGCCAAAATCTTCGCGGCAGTCACTGGCAGCAACAGCTACTATCTCGGTTTGTTCCTGGTGATTATTATCTCTGTTGTTTACACGGTTTCAGGCGGTGTAAAATCTCTGGCAAAGGTAGCAGTTATTCAGGGTGTAGTTATGCTGGCGGCCACGTTTTCTATCATTGGCGTTTTGATATTTAGAAACACCCAAATGTATGGAGGCGTCACCCAGGCTATGCAGAGCCTTGCCGTTACCTTCCCAACAATTCTCCAAGCGCAGTCCTCCGGTTCCTTTTGGAATATCCTGGGCCTGTCCCTCTTTTTCGGCGTTGGTGTTGGTGTCATGCCTCATTCCTTGTCTGTTTCCATGACATATAACGACCACAAAAAGCTGAAGCTGGGGATTTTGATCGCCACATTAACTTTCTTTATTGTCAACGGCCTGATGTGCATGATTGGTCCACTGGTCCGTGCAATCAATCCGAATATTGCTGTTGCTGACTACACCTCTATGTTTGTGGCCACTAATCTGCTTCCTTCCTGGGTGGGCGGCATTATCTTCTCTGGTGTGTTCGCTGCTGTTCAATCCTCCATTGCCGGTATATGCATCTCTGCCGGTGCTATTCTGGCAAAGGATTTCATCGTCGACTGCCTCATGAAGGAAGTTCCTGAAAAAACGCAGAGCAGAATCAATTATGGCGTCATTATTGGCGTCGGTGTGATTGGTGTGCTGGTTGCTCTGAAGCCTACAGACATTACACAGTACATGATTAACTTTGCTCTCGGCAGCATTGGCGGCGGCTGGTATTGGCCAATCCTCTTGGGATTTTATTGGAAAAAGGCCACAAAAACCGGTATGATCCTCTCCACAATTGGTGGTTATGGAACGTATATTGTCTGCTATTTTCTGTCCAGTATTATCCCTTATACCAAAGCCTGGTGGGGCGTTGCCATGGGTGGCGTAAACGCCTTTGTTCCCGCTTGGATTGTATCCTTGATCTGCATGGTAGCCGGAAGCCTTTTGACACAGAATCAGAAAGTGCCTTTGGGGTATTATCAAGTGTTTTTCTGCTCGGATTATGATGAGAAATATACAAAACTAGATTGTTAATTGCGGTAGTGTCAAGAGTTATGCGCAAAATTAATTACGACACAGATACGCGCAAAATTGGTTACGGCTCTGGTAGAAATCTATTACAGGGGGCGGCTTAACCGCCCCTCGGCTACCGGTTTCCCGGGAGGCTGGGATGGTATGCGCACCGGGAAGGTGTGGATGCCGTTCCAGCCTCCCGGGAAACCTAACGCAAGACCTCCGGTTTGAGGAGTTGCGAAAAGTTTTGGAGTCCTTTGGGTATGTAATGAACGCTCCCAGAAGCGGCAGCAGCCACTATACCTTCCGAAAACCTGGATGCCAGCCGATTACCATACCAAAGCACGAGCCTATCAAAAAGGTTTATGTAGAAATGGTCAAACAAGTTGTGGAAAGTGAGGGTGCCAATGAAAACGCTGAATGAATATCTGCGGCTTCCTTACCGCATGGAGATTGTAGAAGATCATGACGAGGGCGGCTTTGTGGTGTCCT